>ERZ1106963.29-NODE-29-length-191383-cov-8.031093_pt1 | contig 191383 bp, 177 predicted proteins | sample MGYA00403681_ERZ1106963 | MGnify/ENA primary metagenome ERZ1106963 (study PRJEB35170, sample SAMEA104062407) | human gut metagenome | biome: human gut; feature: human-associated habitat; material: faeces | place: Denmark | collected 2012-05-03 ...
CCCTGTTCTTGTTCTGTGCGATCATCTTCTGAAGTCCTTTCAGTTTCTGCCGTAACGACGGACGCTGTTGCTTTTTCTCATTAACTTTTACAAATTCCTTGAATGCCTGTGCAATCACATCGGCATCTTTGCCCTTAAAAAATACAAGATACCTGGGTGGTTCCGTGGTCTTATCCTTTTTTACTGCGAAATCGACATTGTATTTCCTTGCGACACGCTCAAAGGATTTTATATTGCTATCCGTAACCTCAATGGACTTTGCACCCTCTCCCTGACCGACCAGCTTCTTTACCGGAATCTTTCCATGCGAAGGCTGCTTATGCTTCTGATGCTCCAGATACATCTTCATTGCCTTCTGTAAAACGCTTGCGGTCAGCTTGGAAGTCTTGATTGCAAGAGCAATGGTTTTCTGTGTTGTTTCCTCCTGCACGGTGTACCTCCTTCCTTATCTACACTGGTCGGATTCAGGGTGGAACAAACAGCCTGTGAAGCTGTGTTTTCATTGCCATATCGTTACTCCTCCCCTTCCTCAAGGTCTTTATCCCACCAGTTCATTTCTTCCTCATAAAAATCCTCGAATGTATCAGCATGAATGTTTTCTTTCTGCTTTCTCGCTTTCATAATGTCTCTTGCTATTTTTGTCACAATTACCACAGCAATAACAGCAAGCAATAATTTCTTCATATTTTTTCTGTTCATTTCTTTTCCTTTCCACTTCTGGACGCTGTGACCAGAAGTTGTTGCAATAAAAAAAGCAGATACAAAACCTTTCGATCTCATATCTGCCTTAACGCTGTATATTTTTCTATATTCTTTTTAATTAGTAGAGCTTTGCACCTGCCGGAATTGCATCATCCAGCATAACTAAATTCAGCTTTTCCTCTCCATTTACTGTATGAACAGCGGATAAAAGCATACCACAGGAATCAATTCCCATCATACTTCTAGGTGGTAAATTTGTAATTGCAAGTAATGTCTTTCCGACCAGTTCCTCCGGTTCATAATATGCATGGATTCCAGAGAGAATAATTCTGTCTATTCCTGTGCCATCATCTAAAACAAAATGTAACAGCTTTTTGCTTTTCTTCACAGCGCTACATTCTTTTACTTTTACAACACGGAAATCTGACTTGCTGAATGTATCAAAATCCACCATTTCCTCAAATAATGGTTCTGTTTCCACCTTTGGCTCAACAGGCTCAGTAACCTGTTCTTCTAAATTCATATTTTCATCGCACATATTCATTTCCTCCAGACATAATAAGCTAATGCCCATTATAGCAGAAAAGCTGTGCTTTGAGAAGAATTTCCTAATTTGAAAATCGTGTACATCTTTGCACCAATCAGATTATTTTCTATCCATACATCATCAAGCAGCAAACAATGTGACAACACTTCCAGATTATCCATATTTATAAGCCGCTGAATAATTGTATTTGTATTCTCTGGTATTTCATTAGCTTCCATTGCAATATCCCGCCTTGCTTCCCTGCAATATTTATACAATCCCAAAATATACTTATTCGACAGGATAAAACCAAACGCATCATTATTCAGATACATCATTTTATGCTTTTCCCATTCCTCCGGCAATGAAAAATAGCACTTTGCTGTTTCGATATAACAATCTCCGTCATAAACTGGCTTCATCTTCTTTTCCTGCCGAAGCATCTGATGATATATCTTTTCCCGGTCAAATATACTTCTTGCTCTGGTAAAATCCGGTGTTCTTCCACGCATAAAAGTGTAAACATTATTGATCACCGTTTTTCCCGCTAAAGACTTGTAATTGCCTACCCTGTGAAGGTACTGCAATACCTGTGTCAGTTTCTCCACAGAAGTAATCTCTTGATAATTATTTTTATCAATCTCCATTTGTTCAAAGGATAATGGTGTGCTTCCTTTTTTGATTTCACGCTCCATGATACGCTTGGTGTCTCTCATTGATTCCATATCAGTTCCTTTCCACTTCTGGACGCTGTGACCAGAAGTTATAAAATAAGCAGGTATAAAAACTTTCATTTCATACCTGCTCCTATTCAACAAGAAATTCTCTTTCCTGCAAGTTCCATTATGATATTGATTACTTCCCTAATGATTGCAATAATTTTTATTGCAAGGACAATCACTCCGATCATGCCACCGATGATTGCGTCTAATGCCAACACTCCTATGCTCCCGGCTATTCCAAAATTACGAGGTATCAGCAATACAAGCATCTTTTGTATGCCGAAGGGAAAGCCACCCATAATCCAGAACTGAAGCCAGTTCATACCGTTTTCTCCCAGACATATCCAGTAACACATATCCAACCAGATCACAATAAATGCCATCGGCAAAATCAGCTTAAACAATACCCTTTTCATGCCATCCTCCTCCATACATATCATGCTGCACTTCCTGCTGATAGAAATGATTTATCGTGGCTGGTGCATTATAAAGCGCTGTTATCATATACGACTTGATATTGGTTATCTTCGTTGTTGTCTCTTTCATGCAACCAATCACATACTCAAGATGACTGCTATTCAGTTTCAAAAATCTAGATTTTACGAGTTCATACGGATAGTCCTCTCCTGCAACCCGGATTGATTTTCTTTTTACGCATACCACTTCACAGATTATCCCAAACAATTCGTCATAAAGTTCCTTTTCCCCATAGCCATCATACTTCATGTGATGATCATAACTGATATTCTCTTTAATCAGTTCTATGTAAGACTGTGCATCATCCATCGCATCCATCACATCAGCTTGTGGCTTTTCTGTCACAGATTGATTGATTGGATTGGTATAACTCAACTCAGTCTGGTTATAATTAGTCTGATTCATATAAGTCTGATTATAGTTAGTATAATTAGGGTTCGATTCTCCGACTTCTTGAGGTTTGATTTCCGAACTTCCAGAGGTTTGATTTTCTGACTTCCGGAAGTTCGATTTTCTGACTTCTTGTGGTTCGGTTTTCTGACTTCCAGAAGTTCGATTTTCTGACTTCTTGAAGTTCGATTTTCCGACTTCTGTGATTTTATCAGCATTTGCTGGCTCTTTTTCGTCCATCTGTTCAGTAATAGAAGCAAAATTTTTCACATAAATTATATCCGGTTTTCCAAGTCCTCTGCGAACCTTTTCTACCAGACCAATTCCTTTTACAGAATCAAGCTCTGCCAATACCTTTACAGCCTTTTCTTTAGCGCATCCCAAATCCTCCATTATGCTGTCTATGGTGTAAATGATGTATGCACGATTTTCATCGTCAAACCATTCATTTTTCATAGACAGCGACATACGATCAAGCATAAGTCCATACAATAATTTTGCATCACTGGACAACTTCTTAAATCTCTCGTCCTTTATCAGCAGGCGTGGAACACGATAGAATGAGAACTGTTCCGCTTCTATTCCGTAATAATAATCTAAATGCAAAATTTCTCCCATTCTCGTCTCCTCCTTCCTACTGCGTATTCTTCCAGTTATCCAATAGCTGGAATATTATTTTTTCTATATCTTCTGTGCTATATGTATCCGGAAAATAACTGTTAATGCGTTCCGTTTTTATAACAACCTTACGCTCTACTGGCTTTTCTTTCTCCAGAAGCATACGCACCATTGGAAAAGTCAGTTCTCCCTTTTTGTCACTTTCCTTTAGCATGGCACTCTGCTGTTTGCTTATGACAGCATTGGTGTCCTGTATGGTAATCAATACCCATTGCTGTGCATCCTCGGATAAAAACGAGATGTCCACAGCCTGCATAATACCTATCTTTCCCAAATCCACCATATCAAGCAACGGTTCTGATAATCGTGAAATCCATATATACCTTTGGACAGTCTTTGCACTTTCTCCTGCGGTTTCTCCTAATTCTTCAAGTGTAAGCCCGCCTGTCCTGCTTCCCTGATGCTTCATAGCATCATATTTCATGCGGTATGCCTTTGCTTTCTCACTTGGCAGAATATCTTCTCTTTGGATATTGCTGTCCACCATGATAATCGTAGCTTCATCATCCGTATAATTGCGGATAAACATCGGCATTGTTTCTAGTCCTACAGCTTCACAGGCATGTCTCCTTCGGTGTCCTGCAATAATTTCATAGCCGCCCTCAGCTCTTGGTCTTGCAATACCCGGCATCAGCACGCCATGCTCTCTGACACTCTCCACCGTCTCCTGCATCTTTTCATCGTCCAGTACCTTAAATGGGTGACCTTTGAACTCATGCAGTTCTGATAATGCAATTTCCTGTACCTGCTCTATTCCTGCCTGTGGCTGTCCATCTCCGAATAAATCATCGAAGCTGTTCAGTTTTACCTTTGCGGCACTTCCTGTTTTATTCATCTGCAAGCACCTCCTCTGTCAATGACTGATAGGCACTCGCTACTTTTCCATTTGGATCATGCTCATAAATGCTGACACCTTCAGCAGAAATCTCCGCAGCTCTTACCGACATCGGAATACTGTTTTCAAATATTCTTACCTTGCTACCATAATTCTCCACAACCAATGCACTGATGTCTTTTGCATAATTCGTTCTGTTATCAACCATAGTAAGCAGAATACCTTCAATCTCCAGTTTGGGATTGATCTGTCTTTTTACTTTTCCTATGGTCTTAATAAGCTGTTCCAGACCTTTTACCGGAAGATATGCAGCCTGCACAGGAATAAGGATACTGTCAGCACTTGCAAAGGCATTTATGGTAATCATGCCAAGCGAAGGCATACAATCAATCAGAATGTAATCATACCTTTCTTTCTGCTGTTCCATATAAGTACGAAGCACAAGCTCCCTGCTCATGACATTTACCAGTGATACTTCCAATCCCGACAACTCTATATTGCCGGGCATAAGGTCTACACCCTCGTCGTGCTTTAGGATGCCATAATCCGGCTCCATATCTTCTTCATTGATGATATTCGCCATAATGGTTGCAAGAGATACATCCAGTTTATCCGGCTCCTGAAAGCCTAAACTTGCTGTCAGGCTTCCCTGTGCATCTGCATCTATCAGAAGCACCTTTTTCCCCTTTTTTGCAAGTCCAATACCTAGATTACTTGTTGTGGTGGTCTTTCCAACTCCACCTTTCTGGTTTCCGATTACTATAACTTTACACATGATGAAATTCCTCCAAATTCTACTATTATTCTTTTACATTGCTCTTTTTTACTTCTACATACGATCTGTAATATTTATCTGTTCCCTTGTTGGGATAGAGGTCTGACATTTCCAGAACCTCTACCTTTGGGTGTCTCTGCATGATTTTTTTGAACCATGTAATATCATTTTTTGTTCCCATCAACCGAATCTTTAACATCAATCATTTCCTCCAAACATTGCATACAAATTTTTATTGTATGTGGCATACTCCGGATAGCGAATCTGTATTGCCTGCCAGAAATATGGTGCATAGCAACAGCAGAACAAATCCTCTACTGAATATCTCCGGCACTCATCCACCTGCTCCTCTGTGTCCTGTTCATCATCCACGCTCGGTGTACCATTGCAATACAGATTAAATGCCATTCTGACAACCTTTGCACTTCCACTGGTCTGCCAGCCTTCATGCAGGCACTCCGGTTTTACACATCCAGTCTTGAAATTATAAATTCTATCCACATTTCTTCGTGTATCTTCGTTCATTCCAATGCAATAGCAAAGTGCCTTGTGATATACATCTGCTTCTCTAACTTTCTGAATTTTTTCATAGTAGAATTTCTCATGTGCTTCACTGATAAAGTTAATATTTTCTTTTTCTGCTCCTAACGCTGTACTGTTCATACTGACTTCCTCCATTTTCTTATTTTGTTCCGTTGACCATAACAAAAAAGGACATTCCTCTAAAATTTCTTTTAGAAAAATGTCCTTATAGTACAAAATATGAACTTGAACTGACTCGATTTTAATTTAAAATCGTTTGTTTTAACCCTATAAGATAGGTTATTTTGTCGTACTCCTGTCGTACCATACAAGTTGGAAGTCCGCAAACCCTTGATTTTATTGGTCTTTTTTATCCAATGACTTCATTGTCGGGAAGAGTAATACGTCGCGGATTGCTGCGCTGTCTGTGAGTAACATCACAAGACGGTCGATTCCGTATCCGATACCACCCGTTGGCGGCATACCGATCTCCAATGCATTTAAGAAATCCTCGTCTGTGTGCTCTGCCTCATCGTCACCGGCTGCTGCATTTGCATCCTGTGCTGCGAAACGCTCACGCTGGTCGACCGGATCGTTTAACTCGGAGTATGCGTTACACATTTCCCATGTATTGATGAAAAGCTCGAACCGCTCTACCTTGGTAGGATCGCTCGGTTTCTTCTTGGTAAGCGGAGAAATCTCAATCGGATGATCCATGATAAAGGTCGGCTGGATCAGTTCTTTCTCACAGAACTCCTCGAAGAAGAGGTTGATGATATCACCTTTCTTGTGGCGTTCCTCGTATGCAATGTGATGCTCCTCAGCAAGTTTCTTTGCTGCTGCATCATCTGCTACGGTATCAAAGTCGATTCCGGTATATTTTTTAATCGCATCGTTCATGGTCATGCGTGTAAATGGCTTGCCAAGGTCGATCTCGATGCCATTGTAGCTGATCTTTGTGCTTCCGCAGACTTTCTCTGCAAGATAACGGAACATGGACTCTGTCAGTTCCATCATGCCCTCATAGTCTGTGTATGCCTGATACAGCTCCATCAGTGTGAACTCCGGGTTATGACGGGTATCAACACCCTCATTGCGGAATACACGGCCGATCTCGTATACACGCTCAAGTCCGCCGACGATCAGTCTCTTTAAGTATAACTCCAGAGAGATACGCAGTTTTACATCCTCATTTAAGGCATTGTAATGTGTCTCAAACGGTCTTGCTGCTGCTCCGCCTGCATTAGATACAAGCATCGGAGTCTCAACTTCCATGAAATCACGGTCAGCTAAGAAGTTACGGATCTCTTTTAAGATCTTGGAACGTTTGATGAATACTTCCTTGCTCTCCTGATTCATGATCAGGTCGATATATCTCTGGCGGTAACGCATATCTGTATCAGTCAGTCCGTGGAATTTCTCCGGAAGGATCTGTAATGATTTTGACAGCAGTGTCATCTCCTCAGCATGGATAGAAATCTCGCCTGTTTTGGTACGGAAAGCGTATCCCTTTACGCCCCAGATATCGCCGATATCAGATTTCTTGAAATCTTTGTAGATCTCCTCACCAATATTGTCTCTTGCAACGTATACCTGGATACGTCCCTTTAAATCCTGAATATTGCAGAATGATGCTTTTCCCATCACACGTTTGAACATCATACGGCCGGCAATCGATACCGGTTTACCTTCCATTGTATCAAAATTTTCTACGATGTCGGTTGAGTGATTTGTCACATCATATTTTGTGATGACAAACGGATCTTTTCCGTTCTCCTGCAGTTCATGCAGCTTGTCATAACGTACCTGAAGCAGCTGGTTTAAATCCTGCTGGTTATTGTTCTGCTCTGCCATGTTTATCCTCCACTTGTTTTATTCCCCGGGCAGACCTTCTGCCCGACGTTCCTGTCTCTTAGTTTGCTCTGTGAATTGAAAGCACTTTGTATGAAAACTCTCCTGCCGGTGTCTCAACAGTAACGGTATCACCTACCTGTTTGCCAAGCAGTGCCTTACCAACCGGTGATTCGTTGGAAATCTTGCCTTTTAAGCTGTTAGCCTCGGTAGAACCAACAATCTTATACTCTAATTCCTCATCAAATTCGCAGTCAAGGATCTTTACGCTGCATCCGATGCTTACTTTATCAAGATCAGCCTCTTCCTCGACAACTACTTCTGCATTCTTTAAGATTTTCTCAAGTTCTTCAATACGTGCTTCGATGTCTCTCTGCTCGTCCTTTGCAGCGTCGTACTCAGCATTCTCAGATAAGTCTCCCTGCTCTCTTGCCTCTTTGATCTTCTGTGAAACTTCTTTTCTTCTTACAACTTTTAAGTTCTCTAATTCGTCTTCCAGTTTCTTGAGTCCTTCATAAGTCAGAATGTTTTTCTTGTCCATTGCATTTACCCTTCTTTATAATAATTATTGTTCGGTTCATGTATACGGCGGCACAATACTTTGCACCAGACGCTATGAACGATAAAAAGCCTTCTCAAATCTGTCCTGCCACGGCGCCCCCGTCTTCTTTTTTGGTCTCTTAACAATCACAGTATTATAACCGATAGGCACTGCTATGTCAAGATTTTCAGCTGTTCGCCAGGCTCTTTTATGGATGGGGATATAATGTTTTCCCAGCGCAATCTGTTTTTCATACAGAGCACTGTTCCATTCAAAATCAAGCAGAAAAATACTGCTGTTTTTTTCCTTATTCTTTGCTAATCCAAGACGCTTTTTCGATACGATAAGTGAAACCAGTCCGGTCTTCTCATACATTGTCTCTGCAAACTCATGAAAATATGCAGGCCGGTCTGTATAAATTGTAAGCGCATTAAGCTCATCCCCGATCTGCTCCAGCACATCGAGCGTCCCTGCCGGCTCAAACATCCCTGCTCCATCCGGTTCCTCATCGATCACCTCGACAATCGCGCACTCCGGCTTCACACTTTTTGCCGCAAGAATGCCTTCGTACACTGGTTTAAAATCATATAAAAATTCATTGGAAAAGTACATCGCGCTTCTCCGTCATATTCCTTTTTCCATCTTTATGACAGCATTTTCTGATTCAGTACTTTTTCCGGAATTTTACTTATGTCTTTTTTGTTTCCTTCATTTTAACTTTACCGGATTGAATTTTTCTGCCAGTCGCTAAGTCACGAATCGCCTTTTGGCACTCGGATCATGCCATAAAACCACAGACCTCCTGAAACAGTGCCTCCAGCTGCTCATACGTCTCCACCTCATTGATCCTGCCCCGCAGCTTCGAAGAATTGCGGTAGCCGGACGTATACCACGCCGCGTGTTTCCTGATCTCACGGATCCCGGTGTATTCGCCTTTAAATTCAAGCTGCATACGGGCATGCCGAAGGAGCATCTGTGTCACTTCCTCGAACGTCGGTTTCGGAAGTTCTTCACCCGTCTTAAAATAATGAAGGATCTGCGCAAAGATCCACGGATTTCCCTCCGCACCGCGTGCGATCATAAAGCCGTCACAGCCGGTCTGTTTCTGCATTGCGATCACGTCCGCCGCCGTTAAAATATCACCATTTCCGATCACGGGGATGGAAACTGCCTCTTTTACCTGTCTTATGATATCCCAGTCAGCCTTTCCCGAATAAAATTGTGACCTTGTCCTGCCGTGGACTGCCACTGCCGCAGCACCGGATTCCTGCGCAATGTGAGCCATCTCAACCGCATTGACATGTTCCTCGTCAAATCCTTTGCGGATCTTGACCGTAACCGGCTTTTTGATTGCACGGGCAGTCTTTTCAATGATCTCCCCGGCGAGCTTTGGATTTTTCATAAGCGCAGAACCGTCGCCGTTGTTGACCACTTTCGGCACCGGGCAGCCCATGTTGATGTCTAAAATGTCAAATGGTCTGTCCTCGATCTGTTTTGCAATCTCACTCATGATATCCGGGTCAGAGCCAAACAGCTGCAGCGACACCGGATTCTCGCGTTTGTCGATCGTCAAAAGTTCTTCTGTATTTCTGTTTTTATAAAGGATCGCCTTTGCGCTGACCATCTCCATGCACAGCAGTCCCGCTCCCTGTTCCTTGCAAAGCAAACGAAATGGCAGGTCTGTCACGCCTGCCATCGGTGCTAATATCAGGTTATTTTCTAACGTTACATTTCCAATCTGAAGTCGTCTGATTTCTCCCATGCCACCATTTCCTAAATAATTCGCTCTCTTATACCCGATCCGGGCATCCTGAATCTCCCGGTCAGATATCTCTTATTTCTTAATCTTACCTGATTTACGGTTCTGCTTCTTATAAATAAGGTTCATTCCCTTCAATGTCAGGTTCGGATCATACACATCGATCACATCTGTCTCATTTGCAATGATACGTCCCAATCCACCGGTTGCAACAACCTTGACCGGTCCCATGTCAGCCTCTTCGATCATATGTTTCACGATATATTCCGTCTGTCCGATCTGTCCATATACAAGACCAGCCTGCATGCTTGAGATCGTCTCTTTCGCCAGAATGCTCTCCGGTTTGCGAATTTCGATCTCCGGCAGTTTCGCCGCATCTTCCCACAGTGCCTTTGCAGAAATACGGATTCCAGGTGCAGTCACACCGGAAACAAATGCACCGTTTTTATCGACCAGATCATAAGTTGTGGCAGTACCAAAATCAAGTACCAGTACCGGTCCGCCATACAGTTCATACGCTGCCGCTGCATCTACGATACGGTCTGCGCCGATCTGGCGCGGATTCTCTGTTACCACACGGATTCCTGTTTTGGTACCCGGTTCCACAATGATCGGATTGATGCCAAAATATTTGATGATTGCACCCTCTAAGGAATGCATCACATTCGGAACAACAGATGCTATGATCGCATCCTCAATATCATCGTGTCTGATGTTGTTCTGCTCTAACAGGTTTGACAGCAGCATTCCATACTCGTCCGAAGTACGCGGCATCTTCGTCGTGATACGAAAAGTTGCCATTACCTCATCCCCACGGAATACTCCTACAGTGATATTTGTATTTCCTACGTCAATCGTGATTACCATCGTATTTTCCTACCTTTTTCTTTACATTTCTGATTCGTCCACACCAATATATAACACTTTATAATACATCTCTAAAGCGCGAAGCAGTTCTTCTTTTGTGCGCTGCAGCTCACGTATTTTTAATCCACAGCCGATCTCATCATATAAAAGATCGTTCTCATCACTGGAAGTACGGAACTCCAGATTGCCATCCTCATCAAAGACGACCTGAAAAATACCACCGATATCCTCCGTGAAAAGGACACACATAATCTTTAATTCATCTTTGATCGAATCCGGCAGTCCCTTAAAATCCTGATTCAGATAAAATTTTTTATTGTAAGCGCTCGCTCCGCAGAGCACCACTTCTTCTCTCTCAGACATATCCGTATACTCCTCTCACGGAAACTTCGCCGGAGGATACCAGTTTTCTGCCTTCCCAGGTATCCACGATCAGCTCACCATGCGGCGTGATTCCCATTGCTTTTGCCTCATAAGGTTCTTTGGGATCTAATACCCTGACCTGTTTTTGCATATTGATCAGATGTGCATTATATTCTTTGACAAGACCGCTTAAATCTTCGGTTTCTAAAAATATTTCATAATAACGTTCAAACTGTTCTAACACTGCCTCGATCAGCTCTGCACGGTTCACATGCTGTCCGGTCTCCATCAGAATCGAGGTCGCCACCTGTTCAATTTCTTTTGGAAATGACTCATTCTGGACGTTAATACCGATACCGATGACAACATGGTTGATATAATCTAACTGTGCGCTCATCTCCGTTAAGATTCCACAAACTTTTTTGCCGTTCATCACAATATCGTTCGGCCATTTGATCCCTGCTTCCTGTCCAGTTTTCTCCGAGATGGCTTTCGATACTGCAAGCGCTGCTATGAGCGTCAGCATAGAAGCGCGATCCGGTGCAAAATCCGGTTTGAGCACCAGAGTCATAAATATCCCGACACCCGCCGGTGATTCAAATCCTCTTCCACGGCGGCCGCGGCCTGCTTCCTGTTTTTCCGCAACAACCAGCGTTCCAGTCGGATGTCCTTCCTCCGCAAGCTGTTTTGCCTTTGTGTTTGTGGAATCAATTGTATCAAAATAAAAAATTTCACGACCTGCCCACTTTGTTTTCCGGATGCTTTCCAGTTCTGCCGTATTCAGGCAGTCCGGTGTCGACACGATCTTGTATCCTTTATTCTGCACTGCCTCGATCACATATCCAGCCTCTTTTAACTGCTTCACCGCTTTCCAGATTGCAGTGCGCGATACTCCAAAGTGCTCACACAGTTCCTGACCGGAAATATAATCATCGGCTTCCTTTAATGCCGCTAGTAGCTGTGTCCTCATCTGTTTCCTCCAAAATATCCATACCCGGTACACTGTTCTTTGCTCATCTTACATTTGTGTGTCAGCACAAATTTTCACACTAATCTCCGAGCGTTGCAAGCATCACTGCCTTGATCGTATGCATACGGTTCTCTGCCTCATCAAATACGACAGACTGTCTGCTCTCAAATACTTCATCCGTTACTTCCAACTCACTGTAACCGAATTTCTCATAAACTTCCTTACCGATCCTGGTCTTTAAGTCATGGAATGCCGGCAGACAGTGCATGAAAATGGCACCCTCTTTTGCATTTGCCATAGCTTCTTTATTTACCTGATATGGCATCAGATCGTGGAGACGCTCCTCCCAGATCTCATCCGGCTCACCCATGGATACCCAGACATCCGTATAAATAACATCTGCATCTTTTGTTCCTTCTTTGACATCCTCTGTCAGGGTAATAGAAGCGCCCGTTTCTTTTGCAACACCTTCGCAATACTCTACCAGTTTTGCATCCGGGAAGTATTTTTTACTCGTACATGCAACAAAATCCATACCGAGTTTTGCACAGGTTACCATCAGGGAATTACCCATGTTATAACGTGCATCGCCCATGTAAACCAGTCTCACACCATTTAACCTGCCAAGATGCTCACGGATCGTCAGCATATCTGCAAGCATCTGTGTCGGATGAAATTCATTGGTCAGTCCGTTCCAAACCGGAACACCGGCATATTTTGCAAGCTCCTCGACGATATCCTGTCCATATCCACGATATTCAATACCATCAAACATGCGTCCTAACACGCGGGCGGTATCCGGGATGCTCTCTTTTTTGCCGATCTGGGAACCTGACGGATCAAGGTAAGTAACATGCATGCCGAGATCATGTGCTGCCACCTCAAAAGAGCAGCGTGTTCTGGTGCTTGTCTTTTCAAAGATAAGTGCAATATTTTTTCCGGTCAGGCTGTCATGCGGGATGCCCTGTTTTTTCTTCGCTTTCAGATCTGCCGCAAGGTCAATCATATATGTAATCTCTTCCGGTGTAAAATCCATTAATTTTAAAAAATTACGTCCTTTTAAATTCATGTCTTTTCTCTCCTTTTGCATGGCTGCATATATTTTCTTTTTATGCCACAACGGATGGTACACCACGCGCACCATCCGTTCTGATAAATTTTTCTGATTTTATTTATGATCTGCTGCAATTTCCGTAACAGATTTTGCAAGACCTGCGATTCCCTGGATCTCGGACGGAATAATGATCTTGGTTGCTTTTCCGTCTGCTGCTTTTGCAAATGCCTCTAAGCTCTTTAACTGGATCACATTCTGATCCGGTGCAGCTTCTTTGATCATGCGAAGTCCGTCTGCATTTGCCTGCTGGATCTTTAAAATAGCTTCTGCCTGACCTTCTGCCTCGCGGATCGTTGCCTCTTTCTTTGCCTCTGCGCGTAAGATCGCTGCCTGTTTTTCAGCCTCCGCATCAAGAATTGCTGATTCTTTCTTTCCTTCTGCAACAAGGACGGTTGACTTTTTCTCACCTTCCGCACGAAGAATTGCTTCACGGCGCTCACGCTCTGCCTTCATCTGTTTCTCCATCGCATCCTGGATTGCTGCAGGCGGGATGATGTTCTTTAACTCAACACGGTTGACTTTGATTCCCCAAGGATCGGTTGCAACGTCCAAAGAAGATCTCATCTTGGTATTGATCGTCTCTCTGGATGTCAGTGTCTCATCAAGTTCAAGATCACCGATGATGTTACGCAGTGTGGTTGCAGTCAGGTTCTCGATCGCCATGATCGGGTTCTCCACGCCATATGCATAAAGTTTCGGATCTGTGATCTGGAAATATACAACGGTATCGATCTGCATTGTTACGTTATCTTTTGTGATAACCGGCTGTGGCGGGAAATCCACCACCTGCTCTTTTAATACAACTCTCTTTGCCACACGGTCGATAAACGGTGCTTTGAAATGAATACCTACAGACCATGTTGCGAGATAACCTCCCAGACGTTCTACCACGCATGCAGTCGCCTGTGGAACGATCTTAACACAGGATACTGCGATCAGCAGTGCTACAATAATTAAAATAATCAGTGCTACAATTACTCCTGGCATATAAAACTCCTCCCTCATTCAGTTTTAAATACAGTATACTATCTGTTTTGTGCCTTTATTCATATTACTATATTTACTTTGAGATTACAACTAATCTTTTCATATGCTTCCTGAAGATAATTTTTTTCTTTTGAAATGCCTTACCAGCACAACAACAGCCCCCACCAGAAATGGAAATACAAATGTGCCAAACCGGTATAAAAGCGACGCAGATCCGGCAATACCAGTGCCGACGATTCCTGCAAAAAGTGTTGTAAATACAAATTCCGTGGAACCGATCCCGGCCGGAGACGGAATAACCGCAGCAAGCATGACAGACAACGAAGTGATCGCCAGTACCTGTGACAGGGACAGTGCCGGATTACCCTGAAACTGAACACCTTTAAAAAGAAGATACGGTATTCCGTACCAGAAACAGCATTTCAACAGGCAAAGAAAGATCACCTCTGTGGTAACTTTTTTGTTTTTCATCAGATGGTTCGAAGCATCCTCAAGCATCATGCACTGCCTTTTGATCTCTTCTGCCATTATTTCAAATTTTCCATGAAATTTCTGATTTGCGAAGTCAAGCAGCCGGCAGATCAGATGATGAAACCGGTTCGAACAGCAGAATAAAAACAACCCAAGTGTGATCACCAGTGTAAGCGCATATCCGGCAGCTAAAAGTCCCGCATAATCACCAAACCAGTTTCTCATAAATTCCCAGTTCATCACAAAAAAGATTGCAGAAAACAATGCAATGCTTATTTTGTGGAGCGCATACTGTATCATATACAGTCCAAATCCCCCGCCATATTCAATTCCATGCTCACCCAGATAAATGATCGCTGCAACTCCGGAACCGCTTCCTAACGTTGCCACCCGGTAAAAAGAACAAAGGAACGCATTCGTAATACCATTTTTATATGCAAAAGACGACCGATACTGCTTTGCGAGCACGGTCGTGATAATGCCTTCTATGATCTGATATACCGCTGCCATCAGACAAATGCCAATGACAACGGCTGGTGATGTTTTCGTAAGCTGTTCTAAAATCGGTCCTGCCGAATCGCGGAATGTATATACAATGATCCCAATGACCGCCAGTACCAGTCCCCATTTTAAAAGCTGCTTTTGTATTTTACTGATAACAATCGCCCCTTATTTCTTTTTGAAGTTGGTGTATCCTTTTTGTTTATATGGATGTTCTTTCCAGAGTCTGTCTGCAGTCTCTTTCCATTCACATGCATATGCCTCACATTTTCCACATAAATGTTCTACCGGCTCTGCCTCCTCAACATCTGTGGAGTGCGCACCTGTTTCATGTACCATACGCTGTAAGATCTCAGGATTCTCAAGCATCGGACATGGGCGCAGCATGTTGTCGTTGAATGGCTGGTTATCTCTGTATGCCATGAATAATGGCTGTTTCAAACACTCTAACAGTGATTTTTCACGGATATTTGCACCGGAATAATGAATGAATACACATGGCTCCACGTCACCCTTCGGGTTGATATGGCAGTAGTTTCTTCCTCCTGCAATACATCCGCCTACGAACTCACCATCATTCTGGAAATCCATAACAAAGATTTCTTTTCCACCTTCCATCGCACGAACCTCACGGATTCTGTGATAGATATATTCACGCTGTTCTTTGGTCGGCATCAGATCCGGAGCTGCTTTCATACCTACCGGCATCAGATGGAAATACCATGCAAAACGGCTTCCGTGCTCGATCAGAAGATCAAAAAATTCGTCAGATGTAACAGCATCCATGTTTTTGCTAGTATAGCATACACTGTTTCCGAAAATCAATCCGTTCTCATGTAAAAGATCCATTGCATGAAGAACTTTATCATATACGCCCTCTCCACGACGGAAATCATTCGCATCCTCAAATCCCTCAAGGCTGATGGATAAGGAAAGGTTGCCGACGCGTTTCATATCATCGCAGAGTTTCTGATCTACGAGTGTACCATTTGTATAGCAGTGGAATGCACAGTCATTGTGTTTCTCACAGAGTTTGATGATGTCTGCTTTACGAACCAGAGGCTCTCCACCGGTCATCATGTAAAAATAAATACCAAGTTCTTTTCCCTGTGTTACGATGCTGTCAAGTTCATCAAAGGAAAGATTTAATTTATTACCGTACTCAGCTGCCCAGCATCCGGTACAGTGAAGGTTACATGCACTTGTCGGATCCATTAAGATCAGCCACGGGATATTACAGTCATGAACCTCTCTCATTTTACGGATGGTCTTTGTTCCATAAAATGCAGCCTGAAAACCAAGGTTTAATGCGGTCATTTTTGCAACATGCGGATCTGTCTCATCCAACAGACGATTGACATAGCGCATCCATTTGTGATCCGGATTCTGGATCATTTTTCTTACACCATCATAAGCTTCTTTACGGAAGTTATCTCCCATAAATTTCTCTGTAAGATCTACGATCTGTAACAATCCTTTCTCACGATCCTTGTTCAGACTTTTCAGTGCAGCATCGATTGCGACGCTGAATGCTTTTCTCTCTACTGTCAGTGCTAAATTTGCCATAACTCCGACCTCCGTTATTTTTTTCACATTCTTTTACTAGAAGCAAGTATAAAAAAATTGCACTCTTTTTTAAATATGCAATGACTTTTTAATGTAGCCATCTAATATACAAATTTGCTTTTTTGTCTATTTTCCGACTACATCAGACAATATTTGCATAGCATTCATGTGTCATCATGTAGTATTGATAACTATGTTGTATTATATCATTCCAATAAACTTTGTCAATCAGCGATTATTACTTTTTTCTTAAATCTTAACTGCCATGCTTAACAGTTCTTTCCAAACTGGTTATAATAACGATGGTTCATTTCATGGAAAGGAGATTTTTGATCATGCCTGGATATGTTACCCATTATATATTCGGAAGAGAGGTTTATCATAACCTGAAAAATAATTCTTTAAAAAAGAATCTTTATTATAATCGCGCTGCCTACGGTCTCGGACTTCAGGGACCGGATATTTTCTTTTATTATCTTCCTTCCTATGTGTTAGAAGGTCACAATATCGGTGCTCTTGCCCATGTCCGCGAGACCAGTGCCTTTTTCCAGGGTCTGATTGAAAGCCGTAACCAGTTTTCCTCCCGCACGGATCTTAACATTGCAGAAGCCTACCTGATTGGTTTTCTCGGACACTATACCTTGGATACAATATGTCATCCGTATATTTATGCCATGACACACTATAAGGATAAAAAGGAAAAAGCCTATTTTTCAAGACATGCCTATCTGGAAACAGATATCGATACCGCACTGCTCGATTTAAAACTGCACCGCCAGCCCTGCAATTTCCATACCGAGGACACGATCCGGCTGACACACCGCCAGAAACATGTTATTGCAAGTATGCTCTATTATGCCTACCGCTATGCCTTTCCGGATGTCAAATTCCGCAAATATACCATGTACCTTGCTATTTTTTCCATGCAGCTTGGTCTCTGGCTGATGCACGATGATTCCGGAAAGAAAAAGGCCATTGTCCGGCTGACGGAGCGGATCTGTCTCGGATATCCGCTGTTTTCACCACTGATCCCGAGTGATACCTTGTTTTTCCGCACGGATCCATTTAATTTAAGACATGCCGAATGGAAAAATCCGTGGGATCCTTCCATTACTTCCCACGAGAGTTTCTTTGAACTGTATGATAAATCCAAAAATCTGTATCTGTCCCGCATCCATTCGCTGTATGCTGCACTTCATGCGGGTGCAAATGTTGCCAAACAGGATGCTGCTATACAGGTTTTTTTACAGGAATATGGAAATCTTTCGTTTCACAGCGGGTTAAGTTCTACGATTCCAAGTTAATCGACTGGATAATGTCTGCTCAATTTTCCAGAGCAAAAGATGGCTCTTCGTTTTTGGCATTCAGATCCCACGCACCAATAAAAATACCGCACAGATTTGCGCGGTATTTTTTATTTCTGTATTTTGTTTTTGTATTTTACTTCTGATAACAGACCAACAGGCTGTTTGCAAAGTGTCCATTCCAGTGTTTATTTATCACTTCCATCAAAGAAGTCACGGATCTGTCCTTCAATGATCTTCATCAGTCTCGTGCGCGCCTCAAGGCTTGCCCATGCAATATGAGGGGTGATGATCAGACGGTCGCTGTCCTTGATGCGTTTCAATGGATTTTCTGCACTCATCGGTTCTACGGTAAGTACGTCAAGTCCGGCTCCTGCGATCGTTTTATTTTCCAACGCATCTGCAAGATCTCTTTCCACAACGATCGGTCCTCTGCCGAGGTTTAAAAAGATGGCAGACGGTTTCATTTTAGAAAATGCCTCTGCATTCATCAGCCCTTCTGTCTGCTCTGTCAGCGGCGCATGTACGGACACGATGTCTGATTTTGCAAGCAGCTCATCAAACTCCACACGCTCATAACCCGGCTGGTTATTTTTCCCTGTTGTAGAATAGTAGATCACATGGCAGCCAAACATTTTGGCAATGTCCGCAACTCTTCGTCCGATCGCTCCAAGCCCAATAATTCCCCATGTCTTACCATTCAGATCATGGAATACATTATCAAAATGGGTAAATGTGATATCTCCAACGTATTTTTCTGATTTGACATAGTCATCATAGTATCTTAATTTTTCCCAGAGATAGAATAACAGGGCAAATGTGTGCTGTGCCACCGTCTCCGTGGAATATCCGGCAACATTTCTCCAGGCAATGCCATGTGCATCCAGATATGCTTTGTCCAGATTGTTCGTTCCGGTTGCAGTCACGCAGACCAGTTTTAAGTGCTCTGCCTCACCGATCGATGTCTCATTGATCTGTACTTTATTTACGATCACCACATCGGCATCTTTGGTGCGCTCTCTTGCCTCTTCCGTTGTGGAAAATCCATATTTTATAACTGTTCCAAGTTTGTCGTACCCGGAGAGATCAATGTCTTCCCCGATAGTTTTTGCATCCAGAAATACAATGTTCATCTTTTTTCTCCTTTGCATTATTTATTCAAATAGGCGCGAAGGGCGTCTGTCTGTTCTGTGGCAATACGATAACCTTCATCATAAAGCCTGCGCAATTTTATGGTATCCGTCTCCGTCCTGCCAACTCCATAGGTCGACTCCGGTGCGATCACAAATACTTTTTCCTCTTTCTCTAACTGCATCAGTTTTTCCATGGAAGCATTGTAGCGCTCCGCGCGAAGTTTCATATCCTCCACGATCTTCGGATATCGCTGATAAAGACGGTTCATAACGCCTGCCGCCTTTTCCTGTGTCTTTACATAGCCGCGTTCCCTTGTCAGAACAACAACCAGTTTTTCACAGCCCATTTCCATAGCATGCTCATAAGGAACCGAATCTGCAAGTCCGCCGTCCAGATAATAATGTCTGCCGATCTTTACCGGCTGAAAAAGAATCGGCAGTGAACAGGTTGCGATCAGCAGATCCTTCATCTCTTTCCCACGCGGGACTTCCATGTATTCTGCTTTTCCTGTGTGAATATTTGTGACTGCCGCTTCAATCTCTCCCGGAAAACGTGCCAGAGCATCATAATCAAGCGGAAGAATCTCATTCGGTACTTCTTCAAACACAAACTTCGTATTGTAATACGCATGTTCTTTGCGGTTTAGCAGATGGCGCATACCCATATAGCGCTTATCCGCCATATATTTTTCCATCAGTTCCAGATTACGTCCTTTCTGCCCGGAAAGATACGACAATCCATATGCCATTCCAGCGGAAACACCGATGTAATAATCCGGCATGATATTTTCTTCCAGAAATTTATCCATTACTCCACAGGAAAAAACCGTGCGGTTTGCCCCGCCTTCAAATACCATTCCAAGTTTCATTTCTCTTGATCTCCATTCATCTGCGGCATATCACTGCTCTCCGTCACATAAAGAGTGACACCCTTGATTTCCTTTACCATCACGATCATCCCCGGCTCGAAGGTCTTTTCATCATCCACCGAGCGGGCTGTCCATTCCAGACCATTCATAACCGCGGTTCCGGTTCCCCTGATATTATCTATCTGCTCGGTAACACAGACATTTTTCCCAACTGTTTCCTCGTAATTTGTCTTAACCAGATGTGGTTTTAAATATTTCAGAGCCCAGGGTCTTGTAAAATAAAGCAGTACAAATGACACTGCTGCAAACACGATGATCTGTCCCGTGATTCCCATTCCAAATGCCGCACAAATCAGTCCTGCAAGACTTCCTCCTGCCAGCCAGATTGATGTCAGACCAACGGTAGCGATCTCCAATACCACAAAGAAAATGATCAATGCCAACCAAACTATTATCTCCATAATCTTCTCCCTCCTGTCGTAATATTTCTGCTGTTTCTATAGTAGTATAACGCAAATAAATTTTCAATGCCATGGTTAATTATCTACGCTTTTCGACCGAAACATATAACAGATGATTTTTAAGGAGGTCCTTCTTATGGCCAATACCGCTTATGTCGGAGCCGGAACCACACTTGGTACATCCTATTATATGCGCCGTTTTTATGCATCAAATGCGGATGCACGTACCACCACATCACGCAGTAATCTGACCAATTCCACCCTCACGGGTGCCGATTCGCATGCGCTGCGCCGTGCGATACGTTCCCTTGGCTCATTTACATATGATGACGATAATGAAACAAATATCAAAAACAGTGTTTCAGCGTTCATCAGCACCTACAATAATATGATAAACTCATCCGGTGCATCAGACGACCGTACCGTCAAAAACACCCAGAAAAGTCTGAAGAATCTGACTGCAGAGTATGAAAGCCAGCTTGACAAGATCGGTATTACCGTAAAAGGCAACGGCACACTTGAATCACGCAGTTCTCTTTTTAGTTCAGCCGACATTTCAAAATTTGAATCTCTGTTTTCTGCAGATTCAGAATACATGCAGCGTGTCAATTCCTATGCCAGACGTCTTGAAAACAGAAGCAATATTCTGACACAGATCGAATACAATGATGCACTGGCAAAGCGCAATGCAAATAAACAGACATCCCCGTCTGTTTCCGACAGCACCACCGGCAAAACCGATTCTGCTGATACCGGTTCTACCGCTGTGAATGCACTTAATATCGCATCTGTTACACCGGTAACTGCTGATTTAAACACACTGCTCAACACCGGAATCGGCAGCAATGTGAATGTCATTTTATAATTTGGGGGAAATCTATTTCCACTGCATATTTACTTTCAACGCATTTCCACTGACACTGATGTCCGCATAACTTCCGCAGACAAGCGGCATCATCGGTGGGATATGTCCGATATCCGCATCCATAACGACCGGTACCTGATACCCGGCAAGCAGGTCTGTAACCGCATGGTACTGGTCTAATCCCATCATTTCCTGTCCGAACACCGCCGGTCTTCCAATCAAAAAACCTTTTACATGCGAAAACCATCCGGCATGTTTCATCTGCCAGACCGCCCTGCGGATAGACATCACATTCAGATCACAGGACTCTAAAAACCAGATGATTCCGTCATCCTGATACTTCTCTGTAAATTCCTGTACTTTATCAAATTCTGTTCCAAGCAGGTTGACCAGACAATCCATGCAGCCGCCAAGCAGTCTTCCCTGCATGGTGATTTCTTCCTGTAATTCCTCTGCCGGCTGCACCAATGGTTTGTACTGCACATTATTTTTCTGTTTTTCAGGCAGACATACCATAAGTTTTTTCTCTTCTGTCACATTGTATGGTTCAAGCGGATGTTCCTCGTCTTTTTTTCCTTCTTTTTCCCACAGTGCATAGCCCTCTATACTGCTTTTTTCTCCACGCAGAAGATGATAGGCATCCCAAAGGCTCTCATGCCACGGTTCCATGCCGAATGCCGCCGCACACGGTCCATATATAGATGCTGTATCGCACAGCGTGGCAAGCAGGAATGTCATATTAGTATTATCGGAAAATCCCATATACCACTTTGGTTTTGTCACCCTGATCCTGTCAAAATCTACTTTGTCTAAGATTTCACACATCAGTTCACCGCCGCCACAGGAGATCAGTATGTCATTTTTATCGCTGCAATAATATTCTGTCAGCTCCGCCCCGCACGCTTCCGGAGTGCTGCTGATGCCGATTCCTTCCGACGCATAACAGTTTGGTCCAAGTTCTAATCTATGTCCCAGTCCGGTAAATTTCTTCTGTGCATTTAAAAATGCTGTATGGTACGGCTCTATACTGCAGCCAAAAGATGGTGCCACAAAACCGATCGTTCCGTTTTCCGGTAAAAATTCTGGATATTTCATATCGTTATCGTTTCCTCCAATGTTTCTCTCTCTCAGTTTACACCGTCAAAAAAACGGTTGCAATCTTTTTTCGTTTTGCTATAATAATTAGTAGTTATTTCATTACGGGCAGACATAGTACATCGGTAGTATATCAGCTTCCCAAGCTGAGGAGGCGGGTTCGATTCCCGTTGTCTGCTCTCTTTTATTTTTCATAGAAATTCTTATTTCCCCTTGAGGTACATTGATAATTTAATATATTTACCAAGGGAGCTGTTAGACGGTTCTTGCCATCCGTTCCGAGACCTTGCGGAAGGGGGACAAGCTATGGTTACATACTCAGACTTATTTACCTTTGTCATCATGCTTTGTGCAATCATTACGCTTGTTAGAGATAATAAGCGCAAAAAATAACCGTCCACTCCCCGGCTAAAGGTTGGACGGTTATTCTATAACTTAAGACATAACGCCGGAACGGATAGGTACAAGCTATCCGACCAGCTCCCTTGTTAAGTATATTATATGCATTGAATGCGAAAAAAACAACCCCTATTTCTTTTGCGAAATCTCATACACCTGCACAATTTTCTCCAGATCCTCCACAAGCCCCTCTTTTGACAATACCCGCTTCGCCTGCATGCCGTAGCTTATCGCCGCCTGTACATTTTCCAGACGGTCATCAAAAAACAGACATTCAGATGGATTTAACTCATATTTCTCGCAGAGTGCCGCATAAATCGCCGGATCCGGTTTTGCTTTGTGCACCATATAGGACACGATCAGTCCATCAATATCATTCATGAAATCCGCGTATTCTGTATGCTTTTTGAATAATTCCTCTGAATAGTTGGATAGCAGATACACCCCGTACCCCTGCTTTTTCAGTTCGTGTACAAGTTCCCAGACTGCAGGTCTTGCTACGGGCATATACTCTCCATGCCCGATAAACCAGCGGATCACCTTTTCATCTGCCGGATATTTTCTACAATAACGCTCAATGATCTCCTGCTGTGGGACGGTTCCCAGATCAAGCAGTCCCCACAATCCTTCCGGGTCATCAAACATTTCTGTTCCAATGCGCACTGCTTCCGTTTCTGTAAGACCATAATCCATCAGCATATATTTCCACCGGTAGGAGAGTAAAACATCCCCCACATCAAAAATAATATTTTTTATCTGTTCCATAATCTTCCTCGTTTCTATCCTTTTAGGGACAATGCACAGTCACACGATCTCCATCTTCAAACTCTCATTTTTTAATTTCGACTGATTCTAACACAGAACGGATTCCAATGTCAAAAATACCGCATCTGTCCATTGCAAAACAGATGCGGCAGCCGTCTTATACCTGATTTCCCACAATTTTATAATAGCTTCTTGATGTAACTGCAAAGACTGCCAGATAGATCAGTCCAAATACCAGCACTGTGCCTGCTAAGCACCATGCAAACAGGGTTCCGTTATACAAAGCCACCAGTGCAAGCAGTTTTTTTAGCATCGGATATGCTGCTGCAAGATGACATGCTGCCGTGACGAGCGGCAGGAAAAATACCGTGCGCACCTGGGAACGGATCGAGGCCTTTACCTCTGCGTTGCTCATTCCGACTTTCTCCATGATGGCAAACCGTTCCTTGTCTTCATAACCTTCGGATATCTGCTTGTAATAAATAATCAGTACCGTGATCATCAAAAACATGCTTCCCAAAAACAGTCCAAGGAAAAACAAACCGCCATTGCTTGACTCATAATCTATGCGGCCCTCCGCTCTTGATACTACATTATACTCCAACCGCATAATCTGTGGATTTGTCTCATCATTCTGCCATTCATTGAGGTGCTCCCGCACAGCATTTGCGCAGGCAATTTTTTCTTCCACAGATCCACTCATATCAAAGTTCATCATATAGGTAAGGTCAACTTTTCGATCTTCCCCATAGGCAGCCGTCTCCATATCTGATAACTGCTGACGCATCTTTTCTAATGCAGTTTCATCTTTTACAATTACGATTACAGTACCTCCCACTAATTCCGTCATTGCATCTTTCCCCGGAATTTTCATGGTCTGTTCCACCGGATACTCATCATCACCAATCACAATGCTTTCCAGCTCATACACAGGATCTGCCATTATTGCCACGCTTCCATCTGAAATATCCGGGATTGATTCCTGCATATATTCCTCAAATCCCTGTTTTGTCATAACTTCAAGCATATACATATTGGAAAAATCCATATTAGAACGATCCAGCGCCATAACCTTATTTTGGGACATCATCACTGCTGCTCCCGCATAGATTCCTTTTTGTCTGCCTGTTATTACTCTGCCATTTTCTTTTATCACATTTTCAATCTCATCTGTCATCCGGTCAAATGTCCCGGAATCCTGCTGTCCATCCGGGTCATAAAACAGTACTTCCAGCTCTGCCGGATACTGTGTTTTTAACTCATCTTCAAGTCCGGCGTACATACATACTGTCATAGAAATCACAACCAGTACCATTGTTGACAAAATACAGATATTTGCTAGTCCCACAGCATTCTGTTTCATCCGGTAGATCATGCCGGAAACCGTTGTAAAATGTCTGGTCTGGTAATAATAACGCTTGTTTTTCCGAAGTAATTTTAAAAATGCGATACTGCCGGCATTAAACAGCCAGTAGGTTCCGATAATAACCAGCATGACTGCAACGAAAAACAGAGTAATCGCCTTTACCGGGTTATCCACAGTGATTGCCATATAATAACCGGCTGCAATACAAACTACTCCAAGCACTGCCTGCAGAATTTTGGTTTTCGGTTCACGTTCTCCCGTACTTCCGCTATGCAGCAATTCCACCGGATTTGAAAGCCGGATCTGCATCAGATTGTAAAGAAGAATACATACATAAATGGCACCAAAAAGTTCTGCGGTATGAAGGCATCCCCATCCTGAAATGTAAAACGGAATTGCTGCATCTAATCCGGTCAGCCGGTACAAAAACATAGTCAGTAATTTCTGGAATACGATACCGAGTATCAGACCGCCGCCAACTGCGATCAGGAAAGAAAAAACCGTTTCCCATGCCATGATTTTGGCAATATGGATTTTTTCCATGCCAAGAATATTATAGATCCCAAGTTCTTTTTTTCTGCGCTTCATAATAAAGCTGTTCGTATAAAACAAAAAGATACTGACAAACACACCTACGACGATCACTCCAAAGAAAAGAACCATCTGGACACTGGCTCCTCCGCGCATCTTTGAGAGTCCTTCATTCCCCTGGATCGCACACATCGTATAAAACATCATGGCTGACAACATTCCTGCGATCACATAAGGCAGATAAAACTGTCTGCTGTTTTTTAGGTTGCTCCATGCAAGTTTCAGATAAAGTTTATTCATGACGCTCACCACCTGTCGTTAAAATAGTGAGTGTGTCGGATATTTTCGCATAAAGTTCCTCGGTACTCATATCCCCGCGGTACAGCTGATGGAATACTTCTCCATCTTTGATAAACAGCACCCGTTTCGCATGACTTGCTGCCTTGATACTGTGTGTTACCATAAGGATCGTCTGTCCATCCTCATTGATCTGGTTAAATAATGCCAGGATACTGTCGGTTGCCTTCGAATCAAGTGCCCCGGTCGGTTCATCTGCTAAGATCAGCTGTGGATTTGTAATCAGTGCACGCGCCACTGCCACACGCTGTTTTTGCCCACCGGAGATTTCATACGGATATTTTTCCAAAAGTTCTTCAATTCCAAGTTTTTTTGCAAGCGGATATACTTTTGGCTCCATCTGCTCCGGTTTTACACCGGCAAGTACAAGCGGGAGCAGGATATTGTCCTTTAAACAGAACTGATCTAATAAATTAAAATCCTGAAAAACAAATCCGAGATGATCCCGTCTGAATGCAGAGATCTCTTTCTCACGGAGCGTCACAATATTTTTCCCGTTCAAAAGGACTTCTCCCGCAGTCGGCTTATCCAGTGCGGCAAGAATATTGAGGAGCGTCGTTTTTCCAGAGCCGGACTCTCCCATGATCGCCACATACTCGCCTTCCTCCACCGAAAAATTCATCGATTTTAATGCCTCCACCTGGTTTCCTCCAAACCGCGTGGTATATATTTTCTTTAAATTATTTACCTCTAAAAGTGCCATATCAGGTTCCTCCCCGTCTTTTCTACTCTCATATTTTTTCTGCTGCTGTAAGCATCGTTTTTACCGCAGCAATTTTATTTCATTTCCTCAAGGACTGTACCCAGTATAGCAAAACAGGGAAATGTATGCCATCGAACCAGCTTACATTTCCCTGCCGTATCTTACATTCCTGTAAGATTGCATTTTTATTCCATTATACATTTTTACCTGAAATAGCCGCTTTAACCAATTTTTACAACCGTTCCCACCCCTTCTTTTGAAGTAATGGAAAATGTGTGCCCCAGTTTCTTTAAAATACGGCTGCACAAATACAGACCGATTCCACTCGAATGCTGTCCCTCATGTCCGTTACAGCCGGTATATCCCATCTCACAGATACGCGGCAGATCCTCTGCCCGGATCCCGATTCCGGTATCCTCAATGACAAGGCGAACCGATTTCATGCCGCTGTTCTCCCCATCATCTTCTTTTCTATGAGATGCTTTCTGCACTGGCACCGACATGGTTCCATCCCCATCCTCCAGATAAATTTTAATACCGCCTGTTTTTGTATATTTGACCGCATTCGATATCACCTGTTCTATGACAAATGAGAGCCATTTTTTATCGGTGATCACCGTTGTTTCAACCGGCTCATAGCTCATACTGATTTTTTTTGCAATAAACTGCCTGGCGTATTTTCTCACGGAAGTCCGTATGATCTCATCTAAATCGGTCTCCTCAAATACAAAATCCGTCGTTTCCGAATCAAGACGCTGATACTGCAATGCCATCTCCACATACTGTTCAATCCCAAACAGCTCGGAAAGTTCCTCTGTCATCTGCCCCTCATCATTTTTATTCTGAAGCAGAAGCCGCAGTGCTGCGATCGGTGTCTTGACCTGGTGAACCCACATGGCATAATATTCCTGCATATTTTTCTGTCTTGTGGCTTCCCGGCTCTGCCCCCCTGTATATTCATCCGATAATATCCGAAGAAGCTTCTGGTATTCATTTTCCAGCAGGTCTGCATTTTCCGGCATCCCGTCCGTGGAGAGCATGATGGTATGCTCTAACTCCTTTACCTTCTGATAATGCCTGTAATACCTCATCGCATCAAAAGCCAGAAGTATCAGCAGCAGAAACAGTGAAATAAATATTCCATAACCAATTTCTGCGAATGGTATTTTATTGAGCATCATCGTGATGATCATGATCATTTCACATGCAATGACAATGCATAGCCAGACACCAATTCTTTTTACATAAGAAATAATTCCGCTCATCCGATCTGATACCCGATTCCTTTTCTCGTTACAATAAAATCACAAAGCCCCACTGATTCCAGTTTTTTCCGCAAACGGTTTACATTGACAGAAAGCGTATTTTCATCCACAAAACTGTCACTCTCCCATAATTTTACCATCAGCGTATCTCTTGATACAACTTTCTGTTTATTTTCCATGAGTACCTGCAGGATCTTAAATTCATTTTTCGTCAATTCTATTTTTTCCTGCTCATAAAATAATGCTGCCTCTGTCAGATTCAGCATGGCACCCTTATGCTCTAAAACAGTACTCTGTCCTGTAAAATCATAGGTTCTGCGAAGCATTGCCTGTACCTTTGCAGTCAGCACCTCAAGATCAAATGGTTTTGCGATAAAATCATCTCCGCCCATACTGACTGCCATGACAATATTCATATTATCCGACGCGGACGATACAAAAATAACAGGCACTTTTGATACTTTGCGGATCTCACTGCACCAGTGGTAGCCATTGAAAAAAGGAAGTTTCACATCCATCAGCACAAGCTGCGGATCAAACGCCGCGAACGTACCGGCCACATTGGAAAAATCTTCGGCACAGCATACCTCATAATTCCAACTTTCCAGATGAGTTTTGACACTCCGTGCTATACTTTCGTCATCTTCTACAATCAAAATACGGTACATGGCATTTACCACAGTTCTGCCAGCTCATAAATAAGCTTCTCTGTTTTCTCCCAGCCAAGACAAGGATCTGTAATGGATTTGCCATAGCAGTGCTCTCCAACTTTCTGGTTTCCGTCCTCGATGTAACTCTCGATCATCAGTCCCTTGACCAGCTTATGAATATCTGCCGACATCTTACAGCTATGCAGCACGTCCTTGCTGATTCTGATCTGTTCCTCAAATTTCTTACCGGAATTGGAATGGTTTGCATCCACGATAACTGCCGGATTTGCAAGTGGATTGCTTGACGAATTGGCATCCTCATAATGCTCCAGCAGATTCTGCAGATCTTCGTAATGATAATTCGGAATATTTCTTCCGAATTTATCCACATAACCTCTCAAAATTGCATGCGTATATGGATTTCCCTGTGTTTTTACTTCCCAGCCGCGGTATAAAAATGTATGGCTGTTCTGTGCAGCAATGATGGAATTCATCATGACTGCAATGTCACCGCCGGTTGGATTTTTCATACCTACCGGAATACCAACACCGCTTGCCGTCAGTCTGTGCTGCTGGTTTTCCACGGAACGTGCACCTACTGCTACATAAGAAAGCAGATCTGACAAATATCTGTGATTTTCCGGATATAACATCTCATCCGCACAGGTAAAACCGGTCTCTTCCACTGCACGTTTATGCATCTGGCGAATCGCTATGATTCCTTTTAACATATCCGTTTCTTTTTCCGGGTCCGGCTGATGCAGCATACCCTTATAACCGATTCCAATCGTTCTTGGTTTGTTCGTGTAAATACGTGGAATCATAAAAATCTTATCTGCAACTTTATCCTGTACTTTGCGAAGTCTTGAAATATAATCAATTACCGCATCCTCGTTGTCCGCAGAGCACGGTCCGATCACCAGAATTAATTTATCTTCTTTTCCCTCAAAGATTGCGCGGATCTCATCATCACGCTCTGCCTTAGTTGCAACAACCTGTGCACTTACCGGATATTCTTCCTTCAATTCTGCCGGTGTCGGAAGTTTCCGTAAGAACTCCATTTCCATTTCCATTTTGTCCTCCGTTTCTGCGCCGTTTTTCTATATCAGTTATCGATATCATCCTGTTAAAAGACATTTTGTACTCTTTGCGCTGACTTTTTTATTTATATCAATAGATTTGCCTGTAAAACATTGAATCTATTGTGTTCATAATGCGTTTTTCTTTTTCACTTTAAAGCATTGCAGTATGAAGTTCCTTTAAATAATACTTTGTTCTTTGTGATCTGTCAATCCCTTTTGAATAATTTAACAGCTTCTTCCTTAACATAGGAAAACGCAAAAACAGGTATTCCGTTTCCGAAATACCTGTCTAAAATCATATTATGCCGTTTTTAATAAAATACATGGTTTCCAATTACAACACCGGCGCGTCCGGAACTTGCTCTTGAGAAACAGGTTGCACCACCAGTGTTATCAGAACCGCCCAATGCCTGTTGTGCTGCCTGTACGCAGCTGCTCTTTGGTCCGTTTGCTGCGATACTCGCAACCATTCCCTGTCCTGCCGGCGGGAATTGACCGCTCTGGTAAATAACACCAGAAATACTGGATGGATATGCACCGGAACGAAGTCTGTTCATAACAACTGCCCCAACTGCAAGCTGTCCTTCATAACATTCATTTCCTGCTTCACACTGGATCAGTGCTGCAAGAAGTGTCACATCATCATAAGATGCTGAAACTGAAGCATTCTGTACGGTGGATGTCTCTGTAGTCTGTGCTGCTTTTGCCGCTGCCTCTTCCTCAGCTTTCTTTGCTAATGCTGCCTTTTCTTCTTCGATTGTAACTGCCTCGCCAAGTGCAAGTTCTGTCGTAACATAATCTGCACTGACATATGCGGTCTGTCCTTTATATTTTACAGCTACCCAGCCATCTTCTGCCTCAGCATCTGTATCGACCGTCAATGTCGTTCCTTCGGAAACTGCAGTGATAACGGACGCATCCTCGGACGCTTCATTTCTGACACGAAGTCCATTCGTATTGACCTGTGCCTCTGTTTCAACATTTTCCTGTGCATAGGCAAGTGCGTCCTCACCGGATACACAATAATCATTGTTGACATATCCGTCTACATCACCGGATACCACATGAGTCCATGTATCTCCGCTCTCGACAACGTCTGCCACATCACCTTTATATAATTTACCGATAATCTCTGCATCCGCACCGCCAGATGCCCTGACATATAAAAACTCATCAACATCTGCCATCAGACGATTCTGCCACTCAGCATCTTCTGTATTCTCTGTATTCCCGGCATCCTCAGCATTCTCGATGTTTTCTGTCTCTTCTGTATTCTCGGTCTCAGTGTTTTCTGTATTTTCTATATCTGTTGCGTTTTCTTCAACTGTTTCCTGTATATCTTCTGTAGTACCCGCATCCTGTGCCGTGCCATCTTCCTCTGATTCAATCTGTGCAGATTCCTCTATGGATGCTGCTTCATTCTGTACTACAGATGCATTTTCCAATGTATCTGTATCTTCCACTGCCTGCGCTTCCTCATCTGCTGAAGCAACAAGTATGGTCTGGGAGTGTTCAATCCCTGCTGCTGCCATCTCCACTATATCTGTGTTTATCTGGTTTAACTGTGCAACAACACCTGCTGTCCCATCTGTAGCTAAGTCCGTCCTTGTGTCTGCTACAACCGCTACTGCCTCTGCTGAAACTGTACTGGCTGCATCTGCAATCGCGCACATCACTACCATAGAACCGGCAAGCATGATTCCGCTGATTGCTCTTTTTCTTAAATTCATAGAAAACCTCCATCAGTGTTTACCATCTTATGTAAATAGTATTACACCTTTGTTTCGTTTTATTCATCTTTGTTACAATTATTACGGATTTATTACAATGAGGATTATAGCAAAGCAAACATGAAATGTCAAGCATCTGACATTTTATTCCAAATTTTACGAAAAAACCTCCTCTATAACATCATGGATCACGGTCACAGACTCTGCATTCTGCTTTCCTTTCTCCAGACCTTGCAATACCTGCGTCTGGTGTAAATCAGTGTCTTCCTTCAGCCTTATTTTACCGGTCATTTTTTCATGTTCGTTTTCTGTTCTATCTTCAGTTTCTTTTTGTCTGTTTTGTTTTTCTATTTGCTGCAATCTTTTTTCTATTTCCCTGTTCATCATAAGGTTTTTTCGCTCTGTTTTTTTTATCCTGTGTAATACATAAATCAGAAGGATCAATATCACAATACTGCTTCCCATATAAAACCATTCTGCATATTCTGCCATAAAGGTTCCCATCTGCTCCATGTATACCACCTCTCTTTTCCGGGACTTATCAATAAATTTATGTATTGTCCCTTTTTCTTATTAATTATAGAAAGAACAGAACCATTTGAAAAGGTCTTTCGGCCGTGTTTTGACCGCAACTTCCGACATTTTTTCCTTTCAATTCTTTGCTTTTTATCAATTCTCTCTCTTCCTGTTTTCCATTTTATAAGTCTTTTCTTGACTTTTATGCATAAGGGTATTATAAATAGGGAAGTGCAAAATGTTACAGGAAAGGGATTATTCTATGAAAAAAATCGTAATGACCGGGGGCGGCACTGCAGGACATGTCACACCAAATATCGCATTGATGCCAGCCTTGCGAAATGAAGGTTTTGAAATTTCTTATATAGGTTCCTATGAAGGAATTGAAAAACGGCTGATCGAGGAACAGGGTGTTCCTTACTATGGCATTTCTTCTGGAAAATTAAGACGTTACTTTGATCCTAAGAATTTTTCAGATCCATTTAAAGTATTAAAAGGATATGCGCAGTCGATCCGGCTTTTAAAAAAGATAAAACCGGATGTCGTTTTTTCTAAAGGCGGCTTTGTCTCTGTTCCAGTTGTTTTAGCTGCAAAACACTGCAAAGTTCCTGCCATTATACATGAGTCTGATCTGACTCCAGGACTTGCAAACAAACTTGCCATTCCGAGCGCAACAAAAGTTTGCTGTAATTTTCCTGAAACACTTTCTTATCTTCCGAAAGAAAAGGCAGTACTGACCGGTTCCCCGATTCGTCAGGAACTTTTAACAGGAAATGCCGACTTTGCTTTTTCGCTCTGTCATTTTAAAGATCACAGTAAACAGACAATTCTGATCGTTGGTGGAAGTTCCGGCTCCCGTGTAATAAATACAGCGATCCGCGGCCTGCTTCCTGAACTTTTGAAAAATTATAATGTGATTCATCTCTGTGGAAAAGGTAATCTGGACGATACATTAACTGCGACAGATGGATATGCACAGTTTGAATATGCCAACAAAGAGCTTTCCGATATGTTTGCTCTTGCAGATCTTGTCATTTCCCGCGCAGGTGCAAACGCAATCTGTGAACTTCTTGCGTTGCGCAAGCCTAATATTTTAATTCCTCTTTCCGCCGCTGCCAGCCGTGGAGATCAGATTCTGAATGCAAATTCGTTTCGTTCCCAGGGATTTAGTTATGTGTTAGAGGAAGAAGAACTGTCAAACACAACACTTCTTGAAGCAATTGAACATGTCTTCCACAAAAAGGAAGCATATATTGAGGCAATGGAAAATAGTAACAGCCGTAATTCCATTGATACGATTATCGGACTGATTTTAGACGCATCTAAAAAATGATTTTTAAGATAAGAGGAACGGATATATATTTTTTATATGTCTGTTCCTCTTTCGTTGTATAACTATGGTCAAAAAACTGATTATTCAGCAATCTTTTTACATCTTTAAAGAATCTCTGATCTCCGCCATCTCTTCTGGTGTAAACTCTTCATGATCCCAGATCAGAATATCATTATTTTTTGCATTCTTATAACGAGGGATCAGATGCATGTGAAAATGAAATACTGTCTGTCCAGCAATTTCATGATTATTCTGCACAATATTAAATCCATCGCACTTTAAAACATCCGTCATATGTTTTGCAAGTTTTTTTGCAAGCTGCATTGCATGTCCTGCAGTCTTTTCATCAATCTCATAAATGTCTGCATAATGTTCCTTTGGCAGGATCAATGCATGTCCTTTTGATGCCGGGCTTGCATCCAGAATTACTTTGAACTCATCATCTTCATAAATCGTATTGGACGGAATCTCGCCTCCAATAATTTTACAAAAAATACAATTTGCATCTCTCATTTTATCTATTATCCTCCATTTCCGTGCATCTGCACTTCCTTTTATTTGCGTAATCAACGTATTTGCTGCGACGTCCTGCAGATTTTGTGCATCAATGTGCGAAATTAAACATGGTATCTAACATACGCAGGATCTTAAAGTTTCCTTTCGCAGTCATTTCCCCTGTCATAAATGCTCTCTGAAATGTCATCCGTCCATCTACGATACTGTCCATAACTTCCGGTTTTAATTTTGCATAGACATCAATATTTTCTTCCTGGCCATAGTGAATGGTAAGCTCGCCTTCATTTACTTCCAGAAACAGCGGTTTTTTCCTGCCCTCTATAATAAACAGATATCTTGCCCTAAATTCTGGCTGCGGTGCAAACTGTGCACGAAATGTTTCAATATAAGCCTCTTCATCCTCTTTTTCGGACTTACCAAGCATTCCCTTAAACATCGTTGCAAGTTCTTCGATATCTTCCTTCTGTTTTTTCACATATGTGTCATCCGACACATACTTTGACAACTGCTCACTCTCCTGTGGGGTAAGCTCTAACTGAGGAGTCCTTAATATAGTCTGTTTTACTGCCTGATTGCTGGTTGGAAGACATTTTACTTTCTGCGAGATCGTCCGGTAAAGATTTTCTGCTTTCTTCTCAATCAGAACGGTATAGTCCTTATTCATCTCAAAACTGACAAGATCCTCAACATATCCGCAAAGTCCCGGGCATGGCTGTCCACCTAAAATCTCCCATGCACTCTGCAATGTCAGTTCGCCCTCGCGCTCTCCATATGTTGTAGACATGACAATCGGCTGCATATAAGTCGTTTTTATCTTTTCCTTATCGCCATACAGCCAGCAGGCATCCAGGAACTGCTGCATGTAGCCGCCTATCCCAAGCCACTCGATGGTGGTCGCAAGAATAATACCATCCGCATCTTTCATCGTTTGCGGAAGCGTTGCGATTTCATTTTTATGCTCATAAATATTAATGCGTTCCACAGTCACGCGAAGTTCCTGCAATACTTCTTCCATTTTGTTCAACACATATAATGTAGGATCATCTAACAATCCCCGTCCACCATAATAAATGTTTACTTTCATATTCTACCTCTTCCTGCATGTTCACCAAATACTGTTTTCAGTATATAAAGTTTTATTCTTATAATCAACAATTTTCCACTTTTTTGTGGTATAAAATCATCGCCGCAAGAAATCCGGTAAGAATTCCTCCAACATGACACCAGTTATCAATTCCAATTGTGGAAAAACCATAGTACAGACTCAATACCGCCATAAGGATCATTCCTTTTACCGTTAAACCTTTAAATCTGCCCCGATGTCTTATCACTACCCAGATCAAACCGCCAATCGTGCCAAACACCGCACCGGATGCGCCTGCTGATACTGCATAATCTCCGCTGTATAACATCATAAAATAGGATAATAATCCTCCACCAATTCCGGATAACATGTATATTACAAACATTTTAAAATGACCTGCTGCCCGCTCCAGTCTCGATCCAACACAGCAGAATATTACCATATTGTTTACCAGGTGTGGTAAACCAAAATGAATAAACATCGCTGTAAATATCCTCCACCACTGATGATTGATCTGTATGAACTCTGGGTACATTCCGCCATGGGATGCAATATAAAACGGATCCTGCGTATCTCCCAGAATTTCCAGTATCAGATATACGATCACATTTATGGCAGCAATCGCTATCGTAGTATAGGAGAGTCCCTTCAGAGAAAAACCTGGATTTGTACTTCCGGTACTTTTTGATTCGGCTCTGCAATTCTCCAGTGCATTTTTAAGTCCCCAGAAATCCCCCGGCTGATTCTCATAAATGATCAGTCTGCCCTGCTTCATGTCGTAACCCCAGACATTTTTTTGCATACAGCATAACTGATGCATCATATCCGTATTATTACCAGACAGCAGTGTAAGCAATTCCACATGATAAACCGGATAGCCTTCCGGAAAATCTGCAAGTCTTCCCTGCGGATGATAAAACAGATCCATCACACGTTCCTGCATTACCTGATGCTGTTCTACTGTCAAAGCCTGTGTATCTTCCAGCGATATCATCATTACCACATGAAATCCCTGCTGGTAGTATTTATAAAAAACGCCGATATTTTCCGGCTGTACCCTGCAAAACCGGTAACCTTCTGTAAGTATTGCCTGTTCTATCTCTCTGTTCATATATTTGCCCTCTGATTTAATTATAGCCGTATTTATTGTGCATGTTTTCCACACATAATATGAACTCGCTAAAGTTCATTATAACGTAGCAAAAAAAGATTGCAAATATGTATGTCTTTTTATTTTCTTAAATAAATCTAAACTTTTCGTCCGCAAACATAACCGTTTCCTGCGCCTGAAGGCTCATTTTTACCCTGCAATTCAGTAACTCTCCGCCTACCATGGTCCCATTGGAAGAATTAAGATCCTCTATAAAGTAAACCTCCCCTTTTCTGGTGATCCGCGCATGATGCCTGCTCACTGTTCCACTCGGTATCACACCATCACAATCCAATTCACTTCCTATAATATATGGGGTATGATCTATCGAAAGTTCACTGCAGGTGCCATTTCCTTCATATTTTAGTATTCCATATTCCTTTTTGGGTAGATCAGCAAGTAAAACAGTTGGATTCTGCTGGTGCATGTTAATTTCTGGTTCCGGTTCAAATACAAATGGCTCCACTTTTTTCTCCGGTATTTTTCCCCCTTGTAATAATTTACGGATCCTTCCAAATATGTTCTGCTCTTTTTGCTGCCACAAACGCAGGATCCCTTTTTTCTTATTTTCCACAGGAATCGACATATACTCAGACTCCTCTTCCTTCCACACCGTCTCTGTAATTTTTTCTGGTACATCCTCTGTATATTCAGCCTTTCTCAGTATCTTTTTTATTTCTGCAATACAGTATCCATCCATTCTGGTATATTCAAATAACTCATATGCCGTCTGAACTCCATTAACATTTTTATGGTCTAATTTTGCCAGAAGATACTCTAACAGCTCATGAAATGATTTTCCTATCTCCTTTTCATTTCCAAAATAACAGCAAAAACTGACATTTTCTGTCTGATTGTCAAAAAAAATACTTTCCGGGCGCAGCAGCAATATATCCGGAGATATCAGCAAGCCATCCAGTACCTCCGCCATCGCAACAACCGCCTCACATATTTTAATAAATATCTCATAACTGATATCTGACAATTCCGCTAACATATCCACTGCCTGTTTTCCTGTTATGTCATACCACAACTGTGTCTGTCCGTTTCTGCTATTATACTCCGGCAATATAAGTTCCCCGGGTCTGTTTCTCCAGAGCATTTCTTTTTCCCATGGTTCTCCTTCTAATGCCGGTGTTAAAATCATATGACTGGCATGAATATTTCTGTAATAACTAAATTGAATACTCAAAATAATTCTCTCACCCTTTCCAGCTCATAAAACAGTTTTACCGCATTTACTGTTTGATCTTTTATAATTCCCCCTGCAAGTGTTCTCGTCTCGTCATACAACTGCAGTCCAAGTTTCATAATAACGAAAAATAATAACATCGCCATTGACATAATGATTGCGGCCTCAATGGTAATGGATGCTTCCCATTCCTTCATTCCATCACCATTACGAACAGATAACCCGCCAGTAAAAAAGGGGCAAATGGAATCCTGTAGGTTCGTCCTTTCCTTCTGATCACCGATAAAAATAAAGATGTTATCCCAGCTAAAAATAGTCCCATAACAAATACCTCCACATTTTTTTCAAATCCCAAAAATATCCCGCTGACCACCAGAATCATTCCATCTGCACGCCCGACACTTCCACCTGACCATAACCCAAAAAACAAGATCATCATTCCAATCCCCATTCCGAGTAAAATCTCTATGATACTCAACTCCATACTATAGAGATGAAATAAGAGTCCTATAATACCTCCGGTCAGTAAAAAATATATATTTATTTTTCTATTTCTGTAATCCTGAAATGCAGATATCGAAAAAAATCCAAGTATTAATGTATTTTGCAGCATTTTCCCATAATCCTCCTGCATTCTTCTAAGTTTCGCATCTACTGCATTTTTTTCTATTGCCCACTTCTGACAGACGTATCATATAAATTGTGCGTTTAATTCCACCACAATTTAAATCATAATGAAATCTGTTTCCCTGATCTGTAATAAACACCGTATTTTTTTCTTTTATTTTTTCCGCGCAGACTTCGCATTCGCGGTATTTTTCTCCATATTTATTTCTTTTATTCTTTATATCTGTATAATTAACAGCTGATATTGATAATTTCAAATATGTACATTCTCTCGATGTATGATATACACTCCCCTTTTCTGCCACATACACCCATATCTCCATATTACCGTTATCTTCCACCCATCCTGTCCACTTACGGCAAATGACATGCTGTCTGATTTTAAGATACGGCTTTCCGGGCAGCCACACCGGCATTTTGACACCATAAGATGCTACAAGATAAATTTTATCCTCCGTGAATTTTGATTTCAAAAGATTAATACCTGCCACTTTATTAACTACATAGTGGTTGATATTGTCATTTTTCTTTATATTTTTCTTGAAAAGTACATTTGCTGCAGCCATCCCAACGATCTTCTCATCATCTTCACCCTCCTGCGCTGCCATAACTGCAAGTTTACGCCCGGTATCATCCAATGCCTTTTGTACATCCATCTGAACCTGCATTACCCGGAAAAACATTAGAATCATTACAAAAAATAATGCAATAACCGGCAAGATAACAGCCGCCTCTAATGTAAATGATCCTTCCAGCCAGAGACATGGCGGTGTCTCCTGACGGCGGCAGGCCTCCGCCTGATGAGAAAGAATATTATTACTTTCCGGGAGAGATCCTTTTTTGTATATTTTATATTTCTTTTTTTCCTTCTCTGTAAGAAACACCGCCATATCCCCTCCTTATTCATTTATGTATGACAGTTTCTGTCTTTTAAAAAACGTATATCCCCCCATTTCCATATCTCCATATAAGCTTCTCTTTGCAAATAACGGCTTAGCTTCAAACCGCAGTTCGCAGATCATATTGTCTATCATATGATCCATTCTGGCATTTTTACCATTCTGCTCCTTTTGCATGGCAAGTTCCATGATATCCATCATACGATATGCCATTTTTTTCTCTTTCATTGCAAATAGCAGCTGTTTTATATACGCCTGATAGGATAAGCCGTTTTTACATTCTCTTGCTTTTCCCTCACCCGTCACTATTTCACCCAGCTTTTTTAGATCCGTGGTCCACTCTGCTGCACTTTTAATGAGTGAAATTTTTCCACCGGAAAGAAGGGTTCGCAGATCAAGTATACTTTCCACATATGCCCACGCTGCCACCACACCAATTTGAACAATCTTGACAACTGCCGGATTCCCGGAAAAACCGGCAAGTGATGTTGCAATCATTAATGTCTGATTTAATTTTTCTCTATCCGCTATAATATGTGCAACATTTGCAGCTTCGCGCATCCGCATCAGACGTTCTATGGATGATTCCAGGTTTTTCTTATCCGTATCTTTACCACACAGGATATATTCCATCTCATAAGTTAGATCTCCTTTTCCCGGCTCTGTATAATCCGAAAAATGTTTTCCAATATATTCCAGTACCATGACACGATCAGATACATTCATTTTTTCTGCCTTTTTCATATCATACCGCCCAGTTTCACACTGTCTGTTCGAAACCATATCTTTTGCTTCAACTGCTTTCGCCGATAAAGACGACATATCTGATACCGTCATTCCAAGGAGCGCATTCTGTTTTAATTGCAGGACAATCTGGATTGGGCTTTCCTTTTTGCCGTCTTCTGCATCCTGTGCGTGATTATTCTCATTGTCCTGGATGTTTTTTTCTCCAGCCTCCTCCTGCGGCGCACCCTCTTTGTCATTCTGATCCGCCTGTTCTTTTTCCTTTTTTGCATTTATGATGGCCTGATCTGCATCCTCTACACTATATTCTGTTTTTCCATCTGCCTCCGCCTTTTTTCCATCCTGATATTGCTGATACATTTTCTTTGCAACATCCTCCGGCAGATGCCTCTTCATATATGCAGATGCCTGACGCAGCATACCTGTACCATCATTATCCGTTGCAAACATATATTCCAGCAGGGAAGCTTCGCACAGCTTTGTTCGAAACACACTGTTTTCCCCGGTTTCAGACAAATTTCCAGCCACATAGTCCATGACACGGGAGCTCACTTTATTCTCATCAAACTGATCCCAACCATATGCACCATCCAAATACAGTAAATGATATTTATCCCATAATACCGTCTGATATTCCGCTGCCACACAGTCCATTCCTGTATCTGCCGCAAGGGTATCCATCATTTGCAATCCCGATACCCTTGCTCCTTCCAGTAATGCAAGCAGAAAAGATAAAATCAACAACAGACTCAGGGCAGAAAATATGGTCAGACTTCCTTCTTCCTCTGTCTTCATAACAATTTGTTACTCTCTATTGTTATCTTCTTAAGAATTTTTGTATTTAAGCTCTTGATTTTCGTGTTAAATACAACGATAAGCCCAATTAAAATAACAAGTATCAACACGATCTCAATAATGGCCACCCCGTCTTCTTCCCCTAAAAATTCTTTAAACCCCTTCATACAATTTCTCCTTTCTAATCTTACAATCCATAATTTCATGAAATGATCATTACACACTTTACCGGCAAATCCTTTGTTTTAAATTATAATTCCATGGAACGCATAGCTGGAAATGCCAGTATTAACATCACCGCACCGAGCATCAGAATCATCGGAAACAACATCTTTGTCCCGGCTTCCTCCCCCAGCTTTCGCGCCATACTTTTTCGTTCTTCAAAGGCATCTTCCGCCTCCTGCTCTAACAGCCTTGTCAGACCCCTGCTTCCTTTTCTCAGATTCTGCGCCAAAAGATTGCCAAATTTGCGGTAGCGGTAGCCGCCACATCTTTCTCCAAAACGCTCATAAGCACGTTCTTCCCCCATTCCATTTTTTATTTCAAATGAAGTCCGCTGCATCTCTTCATAGACTTCTTTTCTGCAAATTGTCCTTTTTTGCCGCTCATTCATATAATTTTCTGTCAATCTGTTCCATGCTTTAGAAACAGTCATTCCTGCGCCAAGTAAAAGTACCAGATTACTTACCATATCCGCATACTGCAGTTCCAACAACGCTTTGCGCTTCTTTTCTCTTTCTTTTTTACGCGATTGCTCCACAAAAGGAAGGATGATTACTATTCCCCCTCCAAGGAACAGAATTTTTTCAGATAAATGTTCTTTTTTGGTATTCCAGATCAGTTTTTTTCCGTTTAGCTGCTCCGGAAGTTTGATGCTATCCCCCGGATCTGCTGACTGCTTCTTTAAATAATTCTCTATTTCACGGATCATTTTGTGTTCTTCATCAAGCTCCTTTGGCATTACACGAAAATACCGTTCACTGATGCACTCTGATGATTCGCATCTTAACGTTACTGCAGCTTTTACCAGAATCCCATTTTCGGGTATATTTTCCTCAACCACTCTCCCTTCATTGTCCACTACATCATACGGTTCAAATTCCCAGTCTGCGCTTACCGCTCCCTCCTGGTAATTTTTTCTTATCTCTGCCTTTTCCCGCACTTCCCCATTGTTTTTCACAAATTCATCATCAATTTCCTGCTGTGCAGCCTCAAGTAATTTTTGTTCCTCCTGTTTCGACAAAATACGTTCCGGAACCACCACCTGATAGGAATACCCATCTAAAATACCTTCTGCATCGACCGTCATTTCTTCCTCATAATCCCCTTCCCCATATGATGGGCGCACAAGTTCTAATTCTATTCCACCGCTTTCCATTTCTTCTGAAATTTGTGCTAAAATTGCAAGAGCCGATACTAAAATCATAACAACTGCCGCACGTCTTACTTCTGATGATACTTTTTTTCTTCCCACAACCGGCACCAAAACTGCCACGCACAAAACTCCAATACACAAAATCATCCGTTTCTCCCCTTACACCCTGATATCTGAAATTCGTCTGTTTATTGCCATTGCCCCCACAAAAACCAATAATGCTGCACTCATGACAAGAACACCTGCCAGATTGCCATACAACGGATCGATAAATTCTCCTGATGCAAGATTCAGATAGGCGAGAATAAAAAATGGCATCACACTCATAATCTTTCCCTCCAGCTTCTTTCCGGCAATGACTGTATCCACTTCCCTCTCTACTTCTATCTTTGCGGATATGCGTGCTGCTGTTGTCCGGATAATCTGAGGGAAGTCTCCCCCACTCCTTTTTGCAAAACCAAAAATCTCTGCAAAACTTTGGATTTCTTCCACACCGCTCCGCACTGCCAGATCATGCAGAATCTCTTCTACATTCCGGTTTAATTTTATTTCTGCATTCATCTGAATCAATTCCTTAGTGATCATTGCCTCTTTTCCATACAGATCCATAATTTCCCGCTCCGCTTCTTTCCATGCATGTTCAATGGAATATCCTGCAAGCAATGCCGCTGCAACGGCCTGGATCGCATCCCGAAATTCAATCATCAGCTTTTTTGCACGTTCATCTCTTTTTTTATTTTTGTAATAAGAAACGATTAGATAATTTACCGGAATAACCAGCACCATTCCATACCATGAACGGTAAAACAGCCACGCGATCGCTGCTGCGACTGCCGTCCCTGCTGCCAGACACCCCAGTCGTTCCCACAGATTACACCGATATTTACGATAATCCATTTATTCTCCTGTACCAGGAAGTGTGATTCCTGCTCTTTTACATTTTTCCTGATTAAAAAGTGTACCTACCCGCTGTAATTCTCCACAGACTGCTTCTCCGTCCGATGGTTTTTCCACATAACGATACAGATCTTTCAACACAATCTCCCCTTCCTGCATACCAGTCACTTCTGTAATTGTCAGGACCTTACGGCTTTTATCCCTCATTCTCCCAAGATGAACCAGAATATCCAGTCCGGATGCAATCTGACTTCGTATCGCAGTAAGCGGCAGCTCCATTCCCATCAGCACCATCGTTTCTAAACGACTCATCATATCCCGACAGGAATTTGCATGCCCGGTAGATAAACTTCCATCATGTCCGGTATTCATTGCCTGCAGCATATCAAGCGCTTCCTCTCCACGACACTCACCAACCACAATTCTCTCCGGCCGCATTCGAAGTGCCGTACGGATCAGATCCCGTATCGTAATCGGTTTTACTCCTTCAAACATCTGATTTCTTGTTTCAAGTCTTACCAGATTTGGTTTGTCGACAAGCCGGAGTTCTGCCGAATCTTCAATCGTAATGATCCTTTCCTCCCTCGGAATATACTGGGACAGCGCATTTAAGAACGTTGTTTTTCCGGAGCCTGTCCCTCCTGATATAAATATGTTATATCCTGCCATCACAAGCACTTTTAAAAATGCTGCGGCTTCCTCTGTAATTGACTCTATCCGTATCAGATCTTCCATTAAAATAGGTGTTTGTGGAAATTTTCGGATAGATACTGCAGCACCGTCTATGGAAATTGGTGAAAGCACAATATTTACACGCGATCCATCTGCTAATCTTGTATCCACGATTGGAGATGCCTCATTTACCATACGGTTACTGTTTCCTGCCATCTGCTGTATCACATCACCCAATTTCTGCTCAGATGAAAAATGTGTCTGCGCCCGAAATAATTTTCCTTTTTTCTCATAAAAAATACGGGACGCTCCATTGATCATAATCTCCGTCACTTCAGGATCCTCTAATAATTCCTGAATCGCATCATACTTTCTTAAAGAATTAAACAATAAATGTTCTAATTGTTCCCGTTCTTTCAGAGTTAACAGATTTTTTCTGGAGTATTCTTCCACTTCCTTTTCAATAAACCGGCAAACTTCTTCATCATTTTGTTCTCTGGACAAGTCAAGTGCTGCTATGATATTTGATCTTAAATCATCAAATATTTCTTCACTCCACCTATATTTCTCCATAAGCATCCCCTGCCAGATAGTCTCTTATATAATCTCCAAATTCACTCCAGACAAGCTGTTCTAACATATTTCCCCCACCACGGATTCCTTTTGCGGTAAACGGAAGATTTACAAACTGTAACCGTTCGGACATTCCGTCCGGCTTTACCTGTTCCAGATAATGAACAAATTCCGCTTTCTGGCATTCATAGAAATATCCTTCTTTTACCGGACAATAAATACTGCTGCATTCTTCCAGAAACGCCGCTATGGATGGAATCCCAGTTCCAAAATCAAATACAACCGTATCAAACTTTGTATTTTCTTCCAGATGTGCCAGCAGTTTCCGGTAATCATCCATCTGAAACTCCCCCAGCTGCTCAGGATTGCGAAATGGTGCTACATACGAAAAATCTCCCATTTCATATATGCTCTGAAAAAACTGTTCTGATTCTGTTGTTCCCCTTCTCAATCGAAGGGTCAGATCCCCGATATCGTATTCTGCCTGACTGTCAAACAACTGTAAAAATCCGGTATTTTGCATCAGATTGATATACAATATCCGTCGTTGTTTTGCCAGTACAGAAGACAGTACCATAGAAAACGGCATCTGCATTTCATGACCGATTGGAGAATATACCCCTATTATCTCCAGCTTGGTTAATCTGTCTGTAAATGATTCCTTTCCCGCTTTTTTCCCTCCTGTCACTACCATCATTTCATGAAGGATCGCCTCCATTGGCTGATATTTAAAAATGACCGTCAGCTTTCTCCCCGACTGCAGATAAGAATTATCTTCTGACAGACGCTCCGGTATATTTTCTGACAGGATCAGCACGGTCATTCCCGACAAAACTGCCTGTTCGCCAAATTCTGAAAATCCACTCCCCAGCAAAACCAGATCAAATTTTTCATTTTTTATTTTCTGTAAAAATAATTCCGGCTCCGGAAATAAATGAACCGTAAATTCCTTTGCCTTATGTTCCATCAGATATGCAGCAAATCTTTCCCCGTACGTTTCATTCGTATCGCAGAATGCCACATCCAGTTTATGCAATACCCCACCCCCAGACCACGATAAAATATCCAATTAAAATTGCTGTTGAAAAATGCATGAATGTCTTTGTCCCAATTGCATAACCAACCGTTACTTTTTTGTAAACGATCTTTCCTGCTCCTATCACTGCCCCCACAACAAACGCCACAGGTATCAGATAGCAAAGCTGTGTCAGTGTCAGAAAACCTCCTGCAATGGAAAATAACTTGATATCGCCTGCACCCAGTATGCACAGACTAAATAAAAGAAATAATAAGATAACCGGAATAGATATATTCATCAGAAAATGAACTGCACCTGCACTTCCTTCCCCCAGCAGTCGAAATGCAAGTCCCCAAATTAATCCGGAAACAATCAGCCGGTTACTGATCCTGCCGTTTCCAAAATCCATCACCACCGCTAACGTAAGATGCGTCAGCAATGTAAGATTCATTAGTTCCCCAATTCATCACCTCTTTCGTAGTTTGTAAGTCAAATTATAGCAATGCTTTTTTTGTTTGTCCATACTTTTTTACAAAACAGCCTATCTTTGTAGACTATTCACAAAAATTTACATGCCAAAATTCCATAAAGCAGCGCAAACCCGCCTATACCAAGGATTCCAATTGTCAAAAGGCTTACCGGATTTAATCCCACGCTAATCGCTATTCCCTGTGAAGTAAAAAAATCATTTGCATAAATAATCCCGATTCCGCCTAAAACAATACGAATCATAAAATTTAACAGCATCTGTATTTTTTTCCCGATTACAACAATAAAAAGGACCATACCAAGAACTCCTATGATTGCCCATTCTCCCTGTATTTGCTGCATATAGATATCCTTTTCTCTTCTTTTTATCAAATTTATTCATCCGGACATATTTTATGCAAATAATTTCTTACAATTTTTCCGTTTTTTGTATAGAATGGAAATTTCGTGATTATACTAAAAATAAAGAATTTTTCAGACGGAGGAATATTATGTTTCGTTTTTTTCAACCAGAAAAAACAAATGATGCGCATTACACAGTGCTAATGAATGACCTCCATCAGACTGCGCAGGATCTGCAGGATGCATACCGTAATTTAGAAAATGTAATTGACCCGGACATGATTGATTGCTGCATTTATGAACTATATTCTGTGCAAATGCGCTATAAATTTTTACTCGCTAGTATAAAAAAAATAGAGGATTCCTATACTAAGAATCCTCTGGAAGTATCAAAATCCTGATACGTCTCAACCAAATCATTTTTTCCATACGTATATCCGGCATAAATCTGCTGGGTATTACGCATAAGCGGTGCGGAGGTATCCTCTTTCATTACCTCCGCAAACGCCGTGTAAAGTTTCTTCATCAGGTTCTCCGCAAGTTCAACCTCTTTTAAATCCCTTTTATACATTGCTTTTGCAAGTGTCTCCCTGCAAAATACATAGATGCGATATAACTCTCCTGCAAGTTCATAGGAAAAATCAAGCGATGAGATCAATTCACTGATAGTTTTTGAGGCATTCCGCAATGCTGTCTTATAATTTTCCCATTCTCCGTTATCATGTGCCTCTTTTGTATCTTCCATATACGCAAAAAATATGTCATAAATCACAATGACCAGACCACCCCTGTTACTCTGACTGATCCTTCTTGTAAAATCCATTATCTGTTCTTTTTTCAAAACAGATCCCTCCTGTTACTGCAGAATCTGCAATACCTGCTGTGGCAGATCGTTTGCCTGTGTCAAAACAGAGATTGCTGCCTGATTTAATACATTCTGATGTGTATAATCTGTCATTTCCGATGCCATATCCGCATCTGTCAGTCGTGACTGGGCTCCTGTCATATTTTCTTCAAACGTATCCAAGCTTGATACCGTACTCTCAAGACGATTCTGGTATGCACCAAGTCTTGAACGCACTTCACTGACCTTTGAAATGGCATCGTCAAACTGTGTGATACCTCTGCCTGCTCCATTTACAGTCGTCACGTCTGCATCATCAATGTAAAGGCTCTTGCAGGAAACCTCCGGAATACGCACTCTTGTTTCCTGATCCTCATTTGCTCCAATATGAAGTGCCATCGTTCCGATATCCGTGACATCAAAATCCAGCTTACCCGTATAACCTGCATCAGCAAGAAATGACATCTCAAATCCGGCTCTGTCTGTAACCGTAATCTTATTTCCATCTGTTTTTACCGTAGCTGTATCACCAAACCCGGTTCCATCACTCGGTTTTGTGAGCGTTACTTCGGCATCTGTACCGGAAGGTACGATCACTTTGCCATTCTGAATCTGTCCGTATACATAGCTGCCTTTATTCTCTGGATCTTCTACAACACTGTTTCCTCCGGATGCCGTAAATCCAAGTGCCGCAGCAAGCTGCTGATTATCAAATCCAATCTCTAATATGCTTGACATTCCATACCGGTCTGCAGTAAAGGAAAGTGCCCCGCTGGTTCCATCGATCTGCACGGTTGTTTCACCGGTCTCTGCTGCATTTCTGATCTTCTCAAAAGCCTCCGCATAGGTGTCGGCTGCCTCTATCTCTACTTTAGAACCATTAATACTCATTGTTCCGGACGCACCGACCGGTGCTGTGGAATTATAATTCTGATTTGCTGTTACCGGTCCGGCCTGTGTAGCTGCAGTATCAATGGAAAGCTGATACTGTCCTGCTTTCACATGATCAGAAATGTCCACTCTTGTTGCATTTTTGGTGTAAACCCTGGTATCTAATGAACCATCTAAAAGTGATTTGCTGTTATATTCTGTATCTGTAGAAATACGGTCAACTTCATCTTTTAATGAAGTGATTTCTTTCTGGATTGCTTCTTTATCCGCCGGTGTCATTGTTGCATCACTCGCTGCCTGCACGGAAAGTTCTCTCATACGCTGTAAAATACTGGTCGTTTCACTCAGCGCACCATCTGCGATCTGAATAACAGAAATACCATCCGATGCATTCTGGGAAGCCCGGTTTAAACCATCAATCTGTGCTTTCATCTTGTTGGAAATAGCCATTCCTGCCGGATTGTCCTTGGAATGGTTGATCTTAAGTCCCGATGAAAGCCGTTCCATCGATGCACTTAAATTATCCTCAATTCCAAGTAAATGTTTATTCGCAATCGCTGCTGACACATTGTAATTTATTCTCATTCTCTTCTCCTTCTATTGTCTCCGCCACGCATCCATGCTGTATTTCCGACACTCCATGTCCCAATTCTCTGCTGTATATATCGGTTTCAACACACTTTCTCTAAAGAGTCAGTTGTTTGAAAAATTATAAATTTTTTCACGGATTCTCCATGTTTATTTTTTCGTACTTCCGTTGGAACTGATTGCAATCCCTGTCGATTCGTATTATAATGACCACATCTAGGCATAATAAGCTGTGATAAAAACTAAAAACACCTATTTTTTTATAAGGAGGACTATATGACACAGGTAACAAAATCTACTATGATCGGCGAACTGCTTCAGATTGACGAAAACATCGCGCCAATTCTTTTAAATATCGGTATGCATTGTCTCGGATGCCCATCTTCCCAGATGGAGACCATCGAAGAGGCCGCTATGGTTCATGGAATTGAGCCGGATGCTCTTGTAAAAGAGATCAATGATTTTCTTGCAAAAGACCTTGCATAGTAAGTTTGGAATACCATCTTACAGGTAAAAATGATTACATCAGAAAAGGATCGTGAAAATGATTTTGCTCATCTTCACGATCCTTTTCTGATATCAAACTGATCTATCGTTCATAAAATCATCGTCCGTCAGTTATAATGCGGCAAGCATCTGCAGCGCTTTTCCTTTTATCACCAGTCTGTAATGTTCGCCAAAAAAAGCCTCCGTCGCAGGTGAATATGCCTGCTGGGCTCCATACTCAGATAAAATATTGCACACCTTATTAAACTCCTCCGGTGACTGGCTGCTCTTACTTACCAGAAGATAATATCTGTGTGTTGCAACATCTTCATACAGGTCATTTTTACCTTTGTAAAAACCGCCTAACACAGCCGCGAGTTTTGACAGTTCAGTGAGATTCTGGAACATAAACAATTTCGTAATGTCTACAAGGACCTTGACCGGATCTTCTTTTTCTTTCTGACCGCCATCTGACGGTACGAAATTGCTATTCTGCTGCGTTTTTGCTGCATTTCTCAATTCCTGTTGTTTTTTGAATAATCCAAGTATATCATCTGCCCCCTCGGAAATCGGAGCATTTCCACCAACAATAGCATCGTCATATAAATCCTCAGGATCCGGATCAGAAAACTTGGAAAATCTCGTATCAAGCTCCTCCGGATACTCTACTTTTGTAATGACTAATATAATGGTATCTGCCGAAAGCGGAATCGCCTCTATCATCAGCGGAATATCATCTGCCTCAAACCCAAACTCGTATGCTGCCTGCTGCATCATGTCACGGAACAGCATCTTCGCTTTTTCCGTGCCATATGCCAACTCACTTAACTTGATCTGACGTTCTGCTAAATCTTCTCTCGTCAGTGTGCAGCGAATCTGATTATCATTTACTTTTTCAATTTTCATACAATCACTTCCTTTTATCCGGAAAACCTTGTAAACTGTACATCTATTATAAACAAATGCAATATCGATGTAAAGTATACCATTATTAAAACTTTCTAAAACCATAACTGCTTTTTTTCTGTAACATATGCTGTATTATAAGCATTAATCTTTGTATATATTACACAAACATTACAAAAGAAGTTGCAATGTAAAATAATTCATGATATAAACTATGCATGAGATGCGAATATGACACGCCCAGAAAGGAGCGGATATCGCATAGATACCAAATTATTGTTTGGCAAATACCGTATTATTTCGACTCTTGGTGCCGGCAGCAGCGGCACTGTCTATCTTGCCGAACATCTCAAACTGAAAGTTTATCGTGCTATTAAGTGTATCCCCAAAGACACGGCACGAAACACTTCCAACTTTTCAGAAGAACAGCTTTTAAAGGAAGCCGGCCTTCTGAAGAATCTTAATCATCCTGGCATCCCCCTCATATATGATATCGACGAAGACGATCATTTTTTTTATATGATAGAAGAATTTATTCAGGGTGATTCACTGGAGGATCTTATTCTCCATCAGGAAATAATTCCAGAGGAACAATTCATAAATTACGGCATGCAGATTTGCGCCGTTCTTGATTATCTGCATCATTTATCTCCATACCCTATCCTGTATCAGGATTTAAAACCGGAGCATATTATATTATGTGGAAATCAGGTAAAAATAATCGACTTTGGAATTGCTTCATTTATTACCGTTTTCGGTAAAAATTTCCAGTTATACGGAACAGAAGGATATGCAGCGCCGGAAGCTCTTAACGGAGATACCGTAACTACAGCTTCCGATATCTATTCTCTTGGGAAAGTGTTAGAAGCACTCGCCAGAGCATGCACACCTGACTGTTCTGAAACACTCACGCATATTATAGAAAAAGCGGCCGACCGGAATCCGGATTCCAGATACCAGACAGCCACAGATCTTATGCTTGCACTGTCAGAACTTGCCGGGGAAAAAAATCCGGTCAAAAAAGGTCTTATCTTCCGACAGTCATCCAAAAAGAGATATTCTGCGTGTCACTCATTTGCACATCTCATAAAAAACATAGCCGTGATCGGCAGCCGTTCCGGTGCCGGTGCAACATTTTTTTCAGTATCCCTGGTAAACACACTGAATCACAGACATATTCCCTGCTGTTATATACCAATGGATCATTCTGACAACCTTATATCCATGACCCAGACAGGGATTTTGCTCACAGAACACGAGGGAATCTTTCAGTCAAAAAATTTTACCGCCACTCCCTGTTATGGTCCCGGAATTGAAGATCCTGTTTTACCATCTGTCATCCGGGTAAGGGATTTTGGCACTCACACCAGCGAATATTCTGACTTTGGTCATTTCGACCTGACATTTATCCTGTTAAGCGGCAGTCCATGGGATTTTGCAGATACACTGTCTTTTATCAGCCGGCTTGAAAATACTGGATCTTACATATATATCTGCAACCATGGCAATAAAAATGCTGCAAAAAAATATGCCAGATATCTGAAAAATCCGGTCTATTGTTTTCCTGAAGACACCAATCCTTTTTATGTGACTCCAGAGAAGGAACGTCTTATTATGCAAATTCTACAACGAAAGGAGCTGATACATCATCCGGAACATCGGAAAAACTGACTTAAATAAGAGACTTACCATAGGTATTTTAGGCTGCACAGCCGGTGCCGGTGTAACACACCTTGCAATTACACTTTCAAACCTGTGCCATTCCAAACTGCATAAAAAAACTGCACTGTTAGAGCTGCATAAGAGAAAAAACCTTTCAACGATTCCCTCTGAAACCACGCTCCCATGCAGATGCGGGTTTATGGGTGACCGGACTGTTTTTGACATTCATGGAGTAGATTACTATCCGGACATAACACCGGACGAACTGCCGGAGCTATATAATCAGGGATACCATATCCTGCTCCTTGATTTTGGAAGTTTTAATGAATGCTGTATCAATGAATTTCTGCGCTGTGACAGAAAACTTGTCATCGGAAGTCTCGCACCATGGAATATCAGGCAATATCGGGAATTATTAGAATCGATCAGTCACTATACAAACCTTGGGGAAGGTTTTTACTGTCTAACACGAACGGAAAGTCCAAAACAGATTCGTGATTTTTCCCGTCTTTATCAGATTTCCATAAGCAGTGTTCCATCCATTCCGGATCCATTTTATATAAAGAAAGAACACTTTTCCATTCTGCAGGAATTTATCTGCTGAAAAGTTTCTGCACAAAACATTTTTTTAATATATCACATAATTGTAACCAGCGAATTTCCTTTTGGGAACAAAGGACTTTGATCCGCTTTGTCATACAGTAAGTAATAACGGGGGATAACTACATTGGATTCTAAACATATGAAAAAGCTTTATTTAGAGCTCTCTTCCTTAGAACATATGGGGACAACCATCTGGTTCGAAGGTGTGCCAAGCAATTCAAAAGAGGTCACAGAAGAGCTTTCCGTCACAGAAGAAAATTCTTACATGAGAGATTATATATTCAACGAGGGGGTGTTAACAGAATTACATTTTGATAAGATCAAAAAAACGAACCTTTGATAACGGTCTGTACATTTTGCAGACAGATCCGGTATCATAACAGTTGACAGGGATGGAGTACCTCAATGCCCACCCGGTCAGAATAAGAAAAAATATCTAAGACGATATACAAATCCGACAAAAAGAAACGGCAGAGTTTTACCGAACATAAGCTCTGCCGTAAAATAAGAGTAAATAACTTTGAATTTACATATCATTATGCTACAATAGGAACACAAACGATAATTCTTAAGAAGAAGAGGGTTCTTAACATGAAGAAAAAATTTGTCCCTATTTTGGCTGCCGGCGCTCTGATCGTCGTCATTATCTGTTTTATGCTTCTCGGAAGCATCATAGAAAAATATACACCTTCCAAAGAACATATGAATTTATCTGATTATTATAATCTGTCCGGCGAACAGGACGTAGCCCTGATCTTAGATAACCAGATTCTCGACGCAAAAGGAAAACTCCTTAACGGAACTGTCTATCTTGATTATGAAACTGTATGTTCTTATCTGAATGACCGTTTTTACTGGGATCACAATGAAAACAAACTTCTTTACACAACTGCAACAGATTTGATTTCTGCGGATGCAGACAGTACCAGCTATTATGTGACAAAGGATTCTCATTCCTTAGATCACCCAATTGTCAAGGCGGATGCCCAGACTGCATATATCGCAATCGACTTTTTAAAACTGTACTCCGATTTCTCCTATGAAGTACTTGACTCACCAAACCGTGTAATTCTTACGACTGCCTGGGGTGACTACACCACTGCGCCGGCGAAGCAAAAAACACAGCTCCGTCAAAAAGGCGGCATCAAGAGTCCGATCCTCGCAGATATTGGCAAAAACACGGAAGTTACTGTTTTAGAAACAGGAGATACCTGGACAAAAGTATCCACTGCAGAAGGAATCATCGGATATATCAAATCAAAAGCACTTGGCGCAACATCCACAAAAACGCTGACCAGCGATTATGTTGCGGAAGAATTTACACATATAAAAAAAGATTTTAAGATCAATATGGCATGGCATCAGATCACAAACGCAGATGCCAATACAACCATTGCATCCGTGCTTCAGAACACCAAGGGGATCAATGTTATCTCCCCTACATGGTTTTACCTGAATGACAATAACGGAAACATTGCCTCACTTGCAAGCTCCGACTATGTAAATTACTGCCACCAGAAAGGTATTGAAGTCTGGGCACTTGTAAGCAATCTGGAAAACAAAGATGTCGACACCACATCCGTTTTAACTTATACATCCAAACGTGAGAACCTGATCAATAACCTGATCTCCGCAGCTATTCAATATAATTTTGACGGTATCAATGTTGACTTTGAAGCATTAAGTTCTGAAGTCGGTGACTCTTATATTCAGTTCATACGGGAGTTGTCATTAAAATGTGCAAACAATGGCATTGTTCTTTCCGTGGACGATTATGTTCCCAGTAGTTTTACTGCATTCTATAATCGCGCAGAACAGGCAACTTTTGCAGACTATGTTGTTGTCATGGCATACGATGAACATTATGCCGGTTCTGAGGAAGCAGGATCTGTAGCTTCGATCGGCTTTGTAAAAGAAGGCGTTGCCAATACCTTAAAAGAAGTTCCGGCAGATCAGCTGATCTTAGGCATGCCGTTTTATGCCCGTGTATGGTCCGAGACACCTGTTGATGACACCACAGGTGCTGACAGCACAACACAGACATCCGATAACAATAATAACGACACTGATGAAACAGACAATGCTGCTGCCGATGCCCAGGCTGCCGATGAAGCTGCTGGCACCAGTGACTCAGCCGACAGCTATCAGCTTTTTACACTGGATTCCTATGCAACAAGCATGTCAGAGATTCAAAAACTGATCAGTACAAATGCTGCCGAACCGGTATGGTCAGACATTGACGGTCAATATTATGTACAATACGAAAACAATGGTATCACTTACAAAATATGGGTGGAGAATGCTGCTTCCCTGGAAGAGAAATTAAAAGTCCTTCAGGAAAACCAGCTTGCCGGCGGCTCCTTCTGGAAACTTGGTTTAGAGCTGCCTTCTATCTGGGACACTATCATTAAATACATCAATTAAATACAATCATTCAAATATTCAATCATTTTATTATGACATAAACCCCGGATATCGTGAATATTTTATAAAAACGATACTCCGGGGTTTTTATGAAAAAAAAGATAGAACTTATCATGGCTGTCTGTCTGGTGATCGCCGCATTTTTTCTTGGAAGTCAAAGCGCCATACTTGTACAAAACAGTCACATAGACACAAAAGGCACACCGGACACAGATTCCGCACATAATACAGAGCTTACCGGGGACACCGGACAGACCAGCTCACCTTCCGGTAATTTATCGATCGTGATCGATGCCGGGCACGGCGGTATCGATCCCGGCAAAGTCGGCACCAATGACGCACTGGAAAAGGACATCAATCTTGCACTGGCACTGAAACTTCGGGATAAATTCAAGCAGGATTCCATCCGGATTATCCTAACACGCGACTCGGACATCGGTCTTTATTCTGAGGGAAACACCAACAAAAAAGCGGAAGATATGCAAAACCGCTGTAAAATCATCACGGAGGCAGCCCCCATCTTTACGGTCAGCCTGCACCAGAACAGCTATCCGTCTCCGGAAGTCTGCGGTGCACAGGTATTTTATTTTGGTCAGTCGCAGGATGGAAAAAAACTGGCAGATACGATCCAGGACAGCCTGATCGCAAATGTTGATCCTGATAATCACCGCGTTGCAAAAGCAAATGAAAGCTATTATCTGCTCAAAAAAACACCCACACCTACCGTTATTGTAGAGTGTGGGTTTCTAAGTAATCCGACAGAGGCAGATCTTCTTTTGACAGACGACTACCAAAATAAGCTCGTAAATGCCATATATATCGGTATACAAAATTATCTATCGGAATCCATGTAGTCCGAAAATCAATTTTTATGCCTCCTGTGCGAGTGTTCCTTTTACTGCTTTGATAAAATGCTCTGCAATTCCATACAAACGTGAGGTCTGCACACGGTAAGTATCCTGATCCTCAGAGGTCGGAGTTTCATTCTTTGCATCGACTCCAAACGCTCCCATGGAGAAATGATTCAGATCAAGGTCCTTTATGTGTGCACAGTGTAATTCTGTAACATCATCATTCTCTCCGCCAAGCGAATCCATAAGATTCTGTGCCTGTTCTTCAAAGAGTTCTGCCGTCTCCTCTGAATCTGTGGCGACCAGTCCATGTATACCATCTTCCTTTGCCTGGAATGTCGCCGCGATCTTTCCGCGCAATTCACTTTCCATCATTATATCGACGATTCCTTTTTTGTCCACACCGCGCACGATTTTAACAGAAACATTCATAAGTTCATCATTGACCATTACTGGAACAGCATACTGCTCTTCTTTTGCAAGAATACTGTTTACGGAAAGCTGCGCGGAAAGCATTTTCATCTCACGCACATCAAGACTCGTCACATGATCGCTGTTTATCATCGTCTTCATCACATTTTCTGCGAGTTCGCCTAACTTCTCCTGCGCAGCCGCCATATCTGCCGGTTCTGAAACAGCTTCTCCAAATTCCTCTAACAATTCCTGCTTAATTGCTTCTAAATCATCCGCATCTACCTGATTGTCTCCATTGTGGTCTGCCATACTGCTTCCAAAAATCTTACGAAACATCTGATTACGCTGGTTGAGCATGGATTCCATTGCCAGCACATTTGATATTGTATTTGGAATATCATATTTATCCAAAATACGATAAATACTCTCATCCGCATTTGCTGCCTGCTCTAACTGCGCAAGCTGCTCTTTTGCATAATCTGCATCAATGCCACTCTCATCTGCCTGTTCTTTTGCCAGCTCCAGCGCTGCTTTAAATTCCTCCGGCGTCATGTTCTCCCAGTCAGAATCCTGATCAAACAACACTTTCGCACGCTCCGGTGTCAGTAATTCCGAAGCATCTTTTAAGCAGTTATTCTGATAGGCTGCCTCAATCTGATCCGTAATCGAGCTGCCATTGGATGTCCCGGATACGCCATTAAAATCAGAATCTACAGAATAATCCATCTTATTGCTGCGTTTTTCAGACCGCACAGCTGTCAGAAGATTTTTCATCGTAAGGGGCGATCCCTGCTGTATCAGTGCACCGATTGCTGCACCATCTGTATTTTCTACCTGTCGGATCAGACGATAGATTCCTATATAAGAGCTTCGCTCCTCCTCACTGATTTCGTGATTCTGTTCCATTTTCCAGAGATATTCACTGAATCTACGGTTATCCTCCCTACCAGACTCCTCGCTCTTAATATTCTCTGCCTCCTGGTTTAACGATGTAAAATCCATTTCCAGTGGGTTGATCCCACGTTTTATCATCTGTGTAACAACCGCCGGAGTCATATTTTTAAAGACACGCTGCACTTCTTCATCTGCTGCTTTCATCTGAAACACAGAATCCTGGGTGATCTCGATACTGTTATATCCAAGAATCCGAACCGCACGACGGTTTTCATCCGTCAGTTCCATATCAAGGTCGTTTAAAATATCATCCACGTTACGGAATGCCTTCTGGATGGAATCCCCCAGATCAGTTCTCGGTGCTGTCATCAGGGTCTCATACTGCTGACTTGCCTTTTCAAAAGAACTTTTCAGTTCCATACCGGCTTTATGGACACCATTGATCGTCGACACCTCGGCATCTTTCATTCCAAGCACATATGCCGGAACATAACGCATATCGGAAACTTTTTTATCGACCTCTCTAAAAAGTTCCACCTGCTCGTCGTTCACATCCACACCTTCAGATATCAGGAGATTTTTATAATATGCATTTTCCTGATCCTTCAGCTGTTCCACCAGTTTTACCAACGGCTCGGTGTCAATGGAAACCCCCTGTTTTAATAGACGGTAATTTGCTTCCACCGTCATTGCAAGACGAATTTCTTCTAACTGTCTGCGTGCCGTCAGAAGCTGCTGCCCTTTTGGGGTATAACTCTCGTTCGCAATGCTCTGCGCTGCATCCTCACTCTGAGCTTCAGGTGATGCCACAGTTCCCACCGTCTGGCTTTCTGATGCCGCCGTTCCCGATGTCCGATTTGCCGCAGCTTCCCTTAAACTGTCCAGGGTAAGTGGCAATCCTTTTTCCACGATATAAGCAAGATCTTCATCCGTGGCATTTTCTACGGTATCCACAGCGTCTTTCGCCTGCTCCATCCATGTATAGCCGGACAGGATCACCGCATCCTGTGCGCTTTTCCCTTCGCTGACCGCCTCTGCTGCAAGTGCGGCAATATCTTCTGCCCCCGTGGTCAGTCCCGTCTGGCGCAGAGCCTGTGCATAAGTAAGATTCTCCTTCGTCAGCGGTATATCATTTTCTAACATCCACTTACTGGTTGCAATGGTATCATCATTTACTTCCAGTCCTGCTGATGCGATCACGTTTTTCACCTGTGGAAGGAAGGACGAAATATCCTGCTGTTCTGCCGAAATATAGCCTGCACTTGCAGAATGCTCAGCAAAATATATATTTCGCACCGTAGGCTCTAACCGATTATCAATCAGATATTTTACAGCGCCATCATCCAATGCGGATAAAGAATCCGCCATATTTACTGTCTCTGCGATCTGTTTAAAATTATCATCCGCAAGCGGCAGATCCGCTTCCCGCAGACTGTTTGCGATCTGAACTGCAAGTTCCGGACTGCCCGTGATCTGTGCAAGCTGTTCGAGATCAAGATCATCTCCAAATTTAGAAATATCCACCCCCGCCTTTGCCAGCTGTGCTTTGATCTTATCCGTCACGGTCACGATCTTATTGCTCGTGGTATCATCCAGCGAAAAGCCATCCTCCTGCATTTTTTCATAATCTTCCGGTGAAGTAGTTTCCGCAAGCACAGCCATCTGTGCTTTTCGCTCGCCTGCATCCATGGAACCGGACTGCTCTATTTCATCTATGACCGTCTTTTTCTCTTCTTTTGCCGGATTCAGATAAGTAATCTCTTTTGCCTGAAAAGACGTAGTTCCTGCAGATTTTTTACTACTCTCTGTCTTTACCGCATCCGCAAACATCTGAATTCCGTTTTTTTCTTCCACGGCGCCTGTCTGCGGCATTAAATCCATCACGCCCTTATTCTGCTGCTGTTGGTTATCTATTCTCATGATCCGACTCTCCTTGTCATTTCTGTTCTTACATACTTTCCGTACAGTTTTTCCTTGCCTGATTTCTGCTTTTCACTCAGTTATATCTGACCAATCCGGTTATATCAGGACAAAAGAATGGCGCATACTTTCACTTCCCTGAAATATCTGCGCCATCCATAGCTGATGTATATATCGGATACATCAGCACATTTATTAAGTTTTTCGATACGATTCCAAACGCTGTTCTGCTATTTTATACAGTTCTTAATAGCGGAATACTGCCACACCAAAGCCCGGAAGCGGATATGCAAACGAGTATGGTCTTCCATCACATTCCTTCGACACAGATTTATAATTTACCGGACGCTCTTTGCCGCTTCCGCCAAATTCTGCATCGTCACTGTTTAAAATCAGTTTATAAGTCTTGTGTTTTGGTACGCCTACGCGGTAGTCGCTGCGTTCCACCGGTGTAAAATTGCATACAAAAAGCAGATTATTCTTTCCGTCTTTGCTCTTTCTGATAAAGCTGAAAATACTGCGCTCAGCATCATTTGCATTGATCCATTCAAATCCACCCCAGCTGCTGTCAAGTTCATAGAGTGCCGGATTTTTCTGATAAATATGTAATAATTTCTTTACCCAGTTCTGCATATGCTTATGATCCGGGTTTTCCAGCAGATACCAGTCTAATTCTCTCGCCTCACTCCACTCCTGAAGCTGTGCAAATTCCTGTCCCATAAACAGAAGTTTTTTGCCAGGATGTCCCATCATAAACGCATAGCCGACCATCAGATTTTTAAATTTATCTTCCATCTCGCCCGGCATCTTATTGATCATGGAACATTTCAGATGTACCACTTCGTCATGGGAAAGCACAAGAATGTATTTCTCACTCTCGTTATAACTCATGGCAAAAGTCATTTTGTGGTGATTATCTTTGCGGAAATACGGATCAAGTTTCATATAATCCAGGAAATCATGCATCCATCCCATATTCCATTTATAACTGAAATTCAGTCCGTCATCTTCCACACGGCCGGTGACTTTCGGCCATGCCGTAGATTCCTCAGCGATCATGACTGCTCCCGGGTTTCTTCCAAGGATCAGTGTATTGACATGCTTAAAAAACTCCACTGCCTCAAGATTCTTATTATCACCGTATTTATTCGGAACCCACTGTCCCGGCTGCTTTCCATAATCCAGATATAACATAGATGCCACTGCATCCACACGCAGCCCGTCAATATGATAATGCTCGATCCACATCAATGCACTGCCGATCAGGAAATTCTTTACTTCATTCTTGCCGTAATCAAATATCTTTGTACCCCAGTCCGGATGTTCTCCTTTTCTTGGATCCGCATATTCATACAGACATGTTCCATCAAACTCAGCCAGTCCATGTGCATCTTTCGGGAAATGCGCCGGCACCCAGTCTAGGATCACACTGATCTTGTGCTTGTGACATTCATTGATAAAATATGCAAAATCCTGCGGCGTTCCATAACGGGAAGTCGGTGCATAATAACCGGTTACCTGATATCCCCAGGAACCGTCAAACGGATACTCAGAAATACCCATCAGCTCAATATGTGTATATCCCATCTCCTTCACATACGGGATCAGATATTTCACAAGATCCCTATAACTGTAAAATCCGTCATCCTCTCTGCCCGGATGGCGCATCCAGGATCCCGGATGTACCTCGTAGATCGCCATAGGTTTTGCATAGATATCTTTGGTCTTTGCACGCTCTTCCATCCATTTTTCATCGGTCCACTTAAAATGCTCTATATCCGTGACGGCAGATGCCGTTCCCGGACGAAGCTCTGCATAATTTGCATATGGATCCGCCTTATAGAGCCGTTTTCCATCTTTCGTCTCTATCAGGTATTTATACAGTGCACCTTCCTCGATCCCCGGAATAAACAATTCGAATATTCCCATGGTATCCGGCTCTAACCTTGTCATTTCATCTGCCGTTTCATCCCATCCGTTAAAAGAACCAATCACCCATATTCTTGCGGCATTCGGAGCCCACACATCAAAACATACTCCACGAATTCCATATTGATCCGTAAAATGAGCCCCCAGTTTCCGGTAAATCTCGTAATGCGTCGCCTGTCCAAATAAATAGCGATCCAACTCTGAAAAATTAGCCATACCCTTACACCCCTTTATTTTTATGTCATGATTATAGCCTGTATATTTTAGATTCCAAAATCTTTTTCGCGAAGAATCACATAATCTTCATCATCATATCTTCTGGACGTAATAATGCTAAATGCTTTTCGTAAACCGCCCTTCTCAGATTTATGAATCGCATCGTCCACAATCTCTTTTACCTCTGTAAGCGTTGTTGCCTTGTCATATTTCTGAATATTGCTGATACTGTTGTAAAGTGCCAGAATACCCATCTCATCTATTGTATAGCCAAGTTCGTTTGCATACGCTTTCGCAAATGAAACAAGCTCATCACTGGTAAATATCGGAATATTGATCTTCTCAGAGAAACGGGAAGCAAATCCTTCATCTCTGCCGAGTGCCTTCTCAATTCCACGGTGTGTATCTTCCATAATGACAAATAATCCGCTTGTATCACTTTTCAGAAGAAGTGCCAGCCGAACTGCCGTTTCTTTGGAAATATCTCCGGCTTTCTCTATGATCAGACAGCCCCCGGAAATTTTCTTTAACAGTGATGCTACATCCTTTTTATTCAGTGCGGAAGCTTCAATCTTTCCAACCTTTCCTTTTGGTTTTCCGGTTTCTTTCTGAAGTGCTTTCACCATAGCCGTTGCAAGGACTGTTTTGCCACTTCCGCTGCCACCCTGGATCACCATATTTCCGGTAGAAGCATCCTTTCCTGTTATCAGATGTCTTGCCGCACCTGTAAGTGCCTGACAAATCTGTTCTTCCATTCCCTTGATCGAAACAAAATAGGTAAATATCCCCCGAAGTTCTTCACCCAGTGATGTAACTGCCTCAAAACCGGTCTCATCCTCAGGCTCTGTGATCTCCGGAAGGACTCTTTCCACCCGGTCCTCTTTCTTAAGAACCTCTTTCGTTACCTCAACTGCCGTGTTGTCAGCCAGCTCTTTCTGTGTGATATCATCCGTCGCGCTTTCCGTATCGGTAATATGCTCTACCGCTTCGGCTAATGCCTGTTCCGTTACCACTTTGCCAAGATCGATCGTGTCTGCGGTAACTATATCAAAATCATCTGCTTCAGATGTTTTCTCTTCACTAATATCTGAAACTTCTTCTGCCGCCTTCTCCTCTGTACTGAGATCTACAGTTTCCTCATCCGTTTCTTCTGCGGAGAGATCTGCGATTTCCTCATCCGGCTGAGATCCCGGTATCTGCTCCTGTCCGGATATTTCCACATCTTCTGTCTCCTGCATCATCCCGGATACTTCTTCTGCAAGCTCCGCTGCATTCACTCCTGACCCAGATATCTCTCCCATTGACGCTGCCGGCTCCGGTTCCATTGCGGACGCTGCTGTTCCGGCTGCCTCTGCCAGCTGTTTATCGATATCCGCCGTCTCTGTCGATATCCGGTCAATCTCTTCCTGTAAGATCTGATTCATGTTTGCAACCATAGCTGCTGCCCTGTCATTTTCTAACGGCTTGCCTTCTATGTACTGATCCTGCAGTATATCTTTTGGAGCGACACCTGCATCAAGCTTTGGAATAATGTCTGCAAGACGTCCCATAATTTCTTCTGCTTCCTGCAGCGCACGCGCCTTTGCAGATTCAAGTCTGCGCTGCTTTGCATCTTCTAATGCAACTTCTGCGGCATATTTCGTCTTTTCCCACTCAGCAAGCACTTCTTCAATGCTCATCTGACCTGTGATCTGGTGCTCTAATGCCGTTTTCTCCGGCATATACATCCCAATCTGTCCATCATGTTCTTCTGCAAGCAGCTCTTTGAAATTGATCTTTAACGAATCATCGATCTCGTGATCCGTCTCTATATGTTCCAGCGTATCTTCCTCTTCCTCAGATGGATCATATTCTTCTTTCGGAAGCTGCAGATATGGAATCTCCTCCACAAGCTTTTTGATGTTGTCCATACTGTCTGTAACAGTTTCTTTTTCCGTCGCCTGCATGATCTGCTGCATGCTCTTTTGCAGCTCTTCCTGCAGATTCTGTGTATTAAACCGTTCCGGTGAAAGCTTCACATCCGGTATCTGTACGGTTTCATTCACGATCTCACCGGAGTCAAGCTCCTCCTCCGGTCTGACCTCAACAACACCTTCGCGTTTCTGACAAAATCTGCGATACTTTTCTTCCTGCTGTTTATTTAACGGCTGATAGATCATCTTCAGTTCTAAGGCACGCTCTACATATGGACCGTCACCAAACCACAGTACCAGTTCATCACATGCCTCCACACACTTATCTGCCATACCTGCTTTATGATACAGACATGCAAGTTCAAATGCCCATTCTTCGGTATATTCCTGCTCTTTTAACTCCTCTAAAATTCCGATCAGAGTTTCTATATTTGCACCCTGGGCTTTGCAGATCTCGTATTTCAACACATATTTCAAATTATCATGTGGTGCGATCTCCACAAATTCCTGATAATAATCTTTCGCCTCATCAAAATTTTTCATTTTAATGGCAACTTTTGCCAGGCGATAAATGATCATTCTTCCAATTGGAGACCGGTCATATGCCATAAGCAAAACCTCACGGCTGTCTTCTAAACGACCGGTATTCTCATAAATCTCTCCAACTTTTACAAGTGCATTTACATTTTTTATTTTATTCCAGTTAATCGTATCAGCTATCTCTGCTGCCTTTTCATAATTATGTTCGGCCGTCAGAGATTTCATCTGATCCAGCTTTAATTTATATTCATATTTATCCAAATTATGCCACCTCAGAACGCGCTATTCTTTTGCTGCTTCTTTTGTTCTTAGTTTATCATACGCACATATAGATGTCAAAATTTAATCTTAGAAAAAAAAGCCATGATACAGGCAAAAAAAGAGGGTTTGCAGTCTGCCATACCCTCTTTTCTATCATTGATCTTATTCTTCTTTTTTACTCTCTTCTATGGATTCCTCGATATGTTTTCCATGATGTTTTTTCAACTCTTTTTTTGACGGATTTTTATCATAAACAGGCTGATTACTCTCCTTGTCAACTTTAGTCAGATATACATATGCCAGTGTATCTGTTGTAAGTCCACGCTTCTTTAAGAAATAAGATACCGTTTTCTGTGCAACATAATAAATCACTGCCATTAACGGCACACCGAGCAGCATTCCCGGGAATCCCCATAATCCGCCAAATACCAGAATTGCAAATACAACCCAGAATGCCGATAATCCGGTAGAGCTTCCAAGGATCTTCGGTCCAATGATATTTCCGTCGATCTGCTGTAACACAACGATAAAGATCAGGAAATATAATCCCTGTATCGGATTCTGAAGCACGATAATGATAAAGGACGGCACCGCACCGATAAATGGGCCGAAAAACGGTATAACATTGGTGACACCGATGATCACGGCGACTAACACCGTATCCGGCATCTTCATGATTGCAAGCACGATATAGGCGAGCACACCAATGATCGCCGAATCTAATATTTTACCACTGATAAATCCACTGAAAATCTCATTGCTCTTACGGACAGTATCAACGATAACATTTGCCCGCACCGGTTTAAACATCGCATATACGATCTTTTTCGCCTGTCCTGCAAAATGTTCCTGGTCTGCCATCACATAGACTGAAATGATCAGACCGACGATCACATTTAAAACGAATTTGACACCATAGATCACACCGCTTGTGATCGATGTAAGATAAGTCTGTACCTTTGAAAAAATATCATCTTCAAAAAAGGTCTCAACCGTATCCGTTATTTTGTCCACGCCCTGCTGTATCATGGACGCAAGTTCCGTATCACCGTTTGTCACCTCGTCTACCCATTTCGTCAGATCCTTTGCTTCCTGTGGAAACGATGTGATCATGCTCTGGATACTCGCAGAGATAGATGGAACGATCGCCGCCACTAAAAGCACACAGATTCCCACTAAAAATACCAGTGATCCGGTAATTGCTATTCCCCGTGATGTCTTTTTCGCTTTGCGTTTGCTTTTCATCCGCGGCTCTAAAAACTTAAGCAGGTGTCCCTCTAAAAATTTCATGATTGGATTTAACAGATATGCGATCACTACACCGATAATGATCGGCTGTAAGATCAAAGACAGCTTCTTCCAGAAGTCTGTGAATCCATTGTAACGGTAGATCATAAAGAAAAACAGTATGCAGCAGCAGAAAGTCACAAATACGACCAGTGCGATGATGACATACTGTGGTTTTAATTCCCATTCTGTTTCCTGGGATGTTTTTTTTATCTTTTCCTGTTCGTCCAAATTGCCATCCTCCGTCTTATCTAATATTTTCATTATAACCTTCGCAGACAGGCAACGCAATCAGATTTTGCTGAAATTTTTGTTAATTACTGGATTTTGCAAAAAGGGACACCGGTGCTCATGCGCCGATGCCCCAAAATATCAGTCTGCGGTTTTACCCTCTGTAATAATTGATCAGACAGCCCTTTAAGATGATCTCTCTCTCATCATCAGTCATCGCACCAAGTCCAAGTTTAAACTCTTCTGCCTTTCCATCTTTGATCACATACGCTGTAATCTCGGACTGTTTGTCCTCGACTGCTTTACGGATATTCGGGATGTATAAGTAGTCAAGATTCTTGAACGGCAGTTCGCCCTCCGGGATGATGAACGGAAGCATACCCCAGTTGATGAGGTTCGAGCGGTAACGCTTGGTTGCATACTCATTTGCAATGTTTGCCCAGCCTCCAAGTACTTTCTGGCAGGAAGCAGCCTGCTCACGTGCAGAACCATCGCCCGGTTTTACTGCAAAGATCGTACTTCCAAAACCGATCTCACCATTGGAATGGTTATCCTCAAATTTTGTTTCCGGGAATACTTTATCGATGACATCCATAACCGGTTTTAACTCTTCTACTGCCTCTAACGGACAGTTTCCGGCTTCTAACGCTTTCTGCGCTTTCTGGATCTCTTTTGCCCGGCCCACGTACTGCGGATCTTTTCTGGAAAGTGCAAACTCTGCAAGTCCAAGCGGGTTGGAACGGAAGGAGGATGTCTCTCCGGACGGGATCAGCTCGTCTGTGGTCGTGACCGGATCGTGGATCTCGGATACCACTTTTAATACCATATTTTCCGGCAATGCACTCATTGCCGGCCAGTCTTTGATGTTTGGTCCAAACTGGATTTCAACGGAAGGATCTGCTACACCCTTGCTGTCAAAGACACGGTTTGCGTAAATATTTTTATCGAAGAAGTACTTCGGTTTGCTAAAGTTCACATCCACATCGGTTGCGGCTGTCAAAAATCCCTTGTTTGCGGCTGTTGCTGCGATCGAACGTGCATCCATCAGCGCAACGGAGGCAACCTGTCCCTTCTGTACCTTGGAGCCTTCACGGTTCGGGAAGTTTCTGGTGGAGTGGCGGATGGAAAATGCGTTGTTTGCCGGTGTATCGCCAGCGCCAAAGCACGGTCCGCAGAATGCCGTCTTAACGATCGCACCTGTCTCCATCAGGGATGCAACTGCACCATTCTTTACTAACTCCATATAGATCGGCGTACTTGCCGGATATACGCTTAACGTAAACTCATCTGGTCCGATGCTCGCACCCTTTAAGATGTCTGCTGCATCACAGATATTCTCAAATCCACCGCCTGCGCAGCCTGCGATGATACCCTGATCTACATAGAGTTTTCCATCTCTTACTTTGCTCTTTAAGTCCAGTTTGACCGCACCGTCAAAACTTACCTCTGCACGTTTCTCACAGTCATCTAAGATGTCCATCAGGTTTGCGTTTAACTCTTCGATCGTGTAAGTGTTGCTCGGATGGAATGGCATTGCGATCATCGGTTTGATCTTTGAAAGGTCGATCTCGATCATTCCGTCATAATATGCCACGCTGCCCGGATTCAACTCTTTGTAATCCTGTGGTCTGCCGTGGATCGCATAAAACTCTTTTACTTTGTCATCTGTTTTCCAGATGGAAGAAAGACATGTCGTCTCTGTCGTCATAACGTCCACACCGATTCGGAAATCAACGCTTAAGTTTGCAATGCCCGGTCCGACGAACTCCATGACTTTATTCTTTACATAACCTTTATCAAATACTTCCCCAATAATGGCAAGTGCAATATCCTGCGGTCCGACACCTTTCATCGGTGTGCCTGTCAGATAAACGCCGATCACACCCGGCATATCGATATCATAAGTCTTGTTTAAAAGCTGTTTTACAAGCTCCGGTCCACCCTCGCCGACTGCCATGGTACCAAGTGCGCCATAACGTGTGTGGGAATCAGAACCAAGGATCATCGCTCCGCCTGCCGCAAGCATCTCGCGTGCAAACTGATGGATGACTGCCTGATGAGGCGGTACATAAACCCCGCCGTATTTCTTTGCACAGGTTAAACCAAACATGTGATCATCCTCGTTGATCGTACCTCCGACTGCACACAGGCTGTTGTGACAGTTCGTCAGCACATATGGGATCGGGAACTTCTCTAATCCTGATGCTCTTGCTGTCTGGATGATCCCGACAAATGTGATATCGTGGGATGTCAGCTTGTCAAACTTGATCTGAAGTTTGTCCATATTGCCGGATGTATTATGATTTTTTAAGATACCGTAAGCAATCGTATTTTCTGCCGCCTGCTCTTTGGTCACTGCTGCCCCGGTCTTTTTTACGACCTCTTCGATGGCATTTACACCGTCCGGTACCAGTTCATTTCCATTTACGAGATATACACCGCTATCGTATAATTTCATGGTTTCCTCCATTCTTTTGCCCATTTTCTATTAGATCCATTGTTTAAAATTATATAGACAGCATCAGCAAAAATCAAGTACTTTTACACGTTAAACCGAAAGCATTGGAAAGCGCATGCCCTATCTGCTGAAAACAGCCGTAAATTTACTCTCTTATTCATCCGTATCTATTGTTTCCCTGTACATCGGGAATGTGATCGAAGCCTTAAACAGATCTCCGTCCACCCCGATGAAAAAGATGCCGCCCATAAGCTGTGTCAGACTCTTTGCAATGGAAAGCCCCAGTCCGCTTCCCTCGGTCGTTCTTGAGGCATCCCCACGGATAAAACGCTCTGTCAGATCTCCCGCATTACTGTTTTCCAACGCAAGGGAACGCTCCGAAACATTTTTGATGGAAAATGTCACTTTTTCCTCCAGTACATGCACATCCACATAAACTCTTGTTTTTTCCAGCGCATATTTTGCAACATTATTATAAAGGTTTTCGATGACACGGTAGAGCTGTCTGCCGTCCGCAAGGATCATCACTTCCGTTTTCGGGAGTTTGGTGACGATTGTAAGCTCTTTCGCCTCAAATTTTTCATTAAACTCGCCTGCCGTCTGATAGATCAGCTCCACTAAGTCAATCTTTTGCATATCCAGTTTGACATTTCCGGATGTAATACGCGATGTCTCAACCAGATCCTCCGTCAGCTGCTTTAACCGCTGTGACTTGGCATCCAGGATCCGGATATAACCATTCACCCGTTCATTATCAATATGTTCCAGTTTGATCAGATTGACATAATTAATGATCGAGGTCAGCGGTGTTTTGATGTCATGTGAAACATTTGTGATCAGGTCTGCCTTCATGCGCTCATTTTTCGTACTGTCATCCACCGCATGCAAAAGACCGCTGCCAATATTGTTGATCGCTTCGGCAAGTTTTTTATCCTCACCATGCAGTCCTTCTGTGTCGATCTTGTTGCTTAGTACACCTTCCGTAATTTTTTCCACGCCTTCATATACCTGATAATGTTCCACTGCAGAACGCAGCAGGAGATATGCCTCCATGCCGCTGAAGATTAAAAGCAGTACCAGACAGATTACCCGGTGGTAATAAAAAGCTCCCATCGCAAGCACGAAACAGACGATCATGTGGACTGCAAAGACAACCAGCACGCTCACCGTCACCGTCCGTTTTTCAAAAAACTTGTCCATCCCTTTTACAAACCAGCAGGCAAGGCTGTTTTCCCACATCACTTCCGCCTTCATCCGGCGCACCATGCTCAGATAAAAAATGAGAAACAGTACATCAATCAATAGACTGACCGTTCCCGATGCGACCAACAGTCCCGACACGTTCCACGTTTTATTATTTACATGGGACAAAAGCATGATGAGCTCACTGGTTGCTGCAATAAATACGGCGGTCACGATCTCTGTTTTTATCCGGTCCACAAAATTAAGATGAACTCCTTCTTCCCCATCTCTGTGTCCGGTTGCAAGTGTCAGATATACAAGACTTAATACCCATCCCATCAGACTGACCAGCGCAGCAACAATACTGACTTTGATCCACGGATGCAGTCTTACATACTCCATCTCGGCATCATACAGATCGTCTTTTGCCGTCAGATCCGTATCCACTCCGATCACAAGCACCACATTTTCCAGTGGCAGATACATCTGGTTATTATAACTGTCAAAAAAGTAATTCTCCATGCCGCGGATATCCGTTCCAAATTCCTTTTTCTCCATATCATAGATCAGATAATCCCCCATGGTCTTTGCCTCCATGAGAACAGTCTGTGTATCAAACTCCTGGCCTTCCACCGAATCCGGCTGATTGGTATACCACACCCCATTCTGTTTATACCAGTAACAGAAATTGGTGTCTTCACGCTTAAACTCATTTGTATACTGCAGATAACGCTTATCGTCCTCCGCACTCCGCTTATTGCCTTTTTGTAACAGATGCAGATAATCGGTCAGTTCACTGCATTTCTGCTCCATGCATTTGGTATAGTAGCCCGAATTAAAAAAATCATCTGTACCGATATCCGTTACCTGCAGAATATTTTTGCTGATCAGTGATGCCAAAAGATAGACAGCGATGGTAAGTATTACCGTAAAAAACAGGTGCAGGATCATCCCTGCCAGCTTACTGCCGTATGTGTATGATTTCTTTTCCATATGAAGTCTCCATCCCCGTGCCGGACATTATCCTGTATGCCGGCGTACGGAATCCCTCCCAGAATCAGTTCTTCTCGATCTTATATCCAACGCCCCACACAACCTTTAAATAGCGCGGCTCCTTCGGATTGATCTCGATTTTTTCACGGATGTGGCGGATATGTACTGCCACCGTATTGTCCGCTCCGATCGCATCCTCATTCCAGATGCTCTCATAGATCTGATTAATGGAAAATACCTTTCCCTGATTTTTGACCAGTAATAAAAGGATGTTGTACTCGATCGGTGTCAGCTTTACCACTTCTCCATCCACGGTCACTTCTTTTAAATCATCATTGATCGACAATCCACCGACTGTATACACCGATGCGCTGCTCTCTGCCGCATTTCCAAGCTGGGTATAACGCCTTAACTGTGATTTGACCCTCGCTACCAGTTCAAGCGGATTAAACGGTTTCTCCACATAGTCATCTGCCCCGATGTTAAGTCCTAAAATTTTATCCGCATCCTCCGTCTTTGCAGACAAAATAATGATCGGAATGCTGCTCTCCTCACGGATTTTTAAGGTCGCACGGATTCCGTCCAGACGCGGCATCATCACATCCATGATCAGAAGATGAACCTCATTTTCTTTTAAGATCTCCAGTGCTTCTTCGCCGTCATATGCCTTTAAAATATGATACCCTTCCTGCTGTAAATATATTTCGATCGCTTCCACGATTTCCTTATCATCATCACACACTAAAATTGTCTGCATAAGTTCCTCCATTCTTTTTGTGTCTTACTTCAAGTATTACACCAGATCTTACATTTATTTTAACAGGAAAGTTTAAATTGTTATAGAGCGGATTTCTTAATATTCCTTTAAATTCCCACTGCATATACAACATTTCCCACATTTCTTAATTTAATTTAAGAAATTGGCCTTAAATTTAAGAAATACTTTATTGCATCCTATTCATCCCCGCCTTATGATATCTTTCGTACCCGTACTGGTACACACAGGAATTCCGTAGATTTTCCACAGTTTTCCCGTAAATAAAATAAGTTTTACACAAAACGGAGGATTCTTATGAAAAAAAATGTGCACACTGCAGGCAAAAGCAGAAAGCAGAAAAAAATCATGCTTCTTCTACTGGAGCTGCTGATCATCCTGCTCCTTGCGATTGCCCTTTTTATCACAACCAAATTATCAAAAATTGAAAAGAATAAGCTGGACATGAACGACGTTTCCATCAATGACGATCTCTCCGATGAGACAAAAGAAGCGATGGCTCATTACAAAACGATCGCACTCTTCGGACTCGACAACCGTTCCAACGGCAGCCTCTCCAAAGGAAACAGCGACGTTATCATGTTGGCAAACATCGATACGAAACAGCATACCATCAATCTGGTATCTGTTTACCGTGATTCTTATTTAGATACCGGAAACGGCACTTACCAGAAATGCAACGCAGCCTACGCAAAGGGCGGACCGGAACAGGCACTGTCCATGTTAAATACCAATCTTGATCTTGCAATCACCGACTATGTAACCGTCGACTTCAATGCGATCATTGAATGTGTCGACCTGTTAGGCGGTGTCGACATCACGATCACCGATGATGAGGCTAGTCTGATGATCGGTTATATGAAAGAATTAAATGAACTGACCGGACACAATTCCACACCACCTGCCTCCGGCGGATCTTACACCTTAGACGGCGTACAGGCATGCGCCTACGCACGAATCCGTTATGGCGGCGGTGATGACTACCGCAGAACCGAACGCCAGCGTACTGTTTTGACCGCAATGATGCAGAAAGCGCAGAAATCCAATATTCTGACACTCAACAAACTGATCAACGCAGCTTTTGAGGACATTCAGACCAGTTTTTCCAATACGGATCTCCTTGCCCTTGCCACAAAAATTTTCAGTTATGACATTGGAGATACAACCGGTTTTCCATATGAAAAAACAACGCACAAATATGATAAGATCGGCGATGTTGTCATTCCATGTGACCTTGCCTCTAACGTTACACAATTACATCAGTTTTTATTTAATGACGAAAATTACACACCATCTGCAACCGTTCTTTCAAACAGCCAGCAGATCATCGCTAATACAGGATATAAACAGGGAGACGGCCATTAAGGCTGTCTCCCTGTTTTGTCAGTTAATTTCCCAGTTCATTTATTTTTTCCCTGATGGTGTCCATTTGTCCGGCCACATCCTGTATGGACTGCTCTATCTTTCTTTTCCGTCTTTTTACCAGCAGTCCCCATTGTAAAAACAATACTCCATCGATGATAAGATACAACACCGGCAGACTGATCCGTTTCCCTGCTACATACCCGATAAAGACATACAGGATCATTGGATTTATGACCGCAATGGAAATCATCGTTGTCAGGTCACTTCTGCGTCCCGTAAAAACATACAGGCTTTCCCATTTTTTGTGAAACTCTTTTTCCTCCGGCTTCTCTAACATCACATTCTCCTTTTACTCTTTATGATGTCTGGAGAAGAAAGAATGTTTCTCCGGTTTCTTCTCGCCGGAAGCTTCTCCGCCCTCTTTCCAGTGGAAATATTCCGCATCCAGATTGACATTGACATTTACCTCTGCTTTTGGCGCAGCTTCCTCTGGCGTATCTTCGGGAATTTCTTCGGGCAGTTCATTTTCCGGCACGATTCCTGCCTTTTCAAAATACTCCTGGTTGATCTTAATTTCCGGTTTGATCGCAGAATAAGGCGATGGCTCTGTCTCCCCCTTTTCCTTTGCCCTTTCTTTTTCAATCTCACGGTTACGATCCTCGATCAGATTCAGATATTTGTCCGTATCAGCAAGATTCTGCAGATGTCCTTTCAGGTCTGACTGGTCTCTCCTTACAACATCTTTTTCTTTCTGAAGTTTTTCATTGGCATCCTTATAAATCTCCTGCATGGCATCCGTTGCCCTCTGCATGATTTCCTGTACATGCCGCAGTGCCTCATTGGTATACATAACAGACGCAGCATACACATCCTCCGCTTTCCCGCTGGCATCTTTTAAGATATCTTCTCCGATTTTTGCCGCCTCACGTCTTGCACGCTCCTTGCCCCGCGTTGTCAGTTCATACTCATCCAGCATCGCGTAAATGGCCTTATTTAGCTCTGCAAGCAGCTCTAACATTCTTTTTTTATCAAGGATAATTTTACTGCCAATACTGTCATAAGCTTCACTGCCTGCAAGCAATATATGCATTTGTCTTAAAATTTCTTCCGTTTTGTCCTGCGCGCTCATGGTTCTTCTCCTGCTTTACTTCCGCTGCGTCTTTTTCCTGTCTGGTATTTTACTAATTTTAACACTAACCGTATCAGCAAAACAACCAGTAAAATAGCGATCAATACGACTCCTGCGATCATGACGGCATATTTGTTCGGATTTTTTATTAATTTTATGAGATTGGCCGAATCATCTACCACTTTTCTTTCATGCAATCCGGCATAATATTGTGGAATATCCGCAATTCCATCTCCATTTTCATCCGGGAACGACTCCATATAATGTGCGATCGCCGTCCATGCCTTTAATTCCCCGCCATTATCTGTCAAAATCACATCTTCAAAATTTTCAATCGGTGTTCCGTCTGCCTTTTTCGGCACAACAGACAACAGTCCATACGATGTTTTCGTCACCGCAGACAGCATCTGCCCACTGTAAAGATCTGCCACCACGCGATACATTTTATCATCTTCTAACTCCCTGCGATTGCCATCTGCATCCAGCAGATACACATCGGTAACACGGTTTAAGATCATACGATGCGGGTTGTAAGTAAACTGCAAACCGTACATATACAAACGTGCAGATGTCATCAGATCAGACACGGATGCGTCGATTTCTGCCACAGTTTTTAACTCTTTTCCTGTCAGATATGCTTCGATCAGCGGATACCCCGGCACACCGTCCGCACCAATTCCAAGTGAAAACGAATTAAACACATCCTCCACCGTAATGTTTCCTTTTGTATAGGTATCACGGATCGTTCCACTCGGCGCGATCGCCACATCCACGGGAGTGCCATTATAATCCGTACTGTTTGTGACCGCATAAGCATAGGCATCTGCGATGAGATCCCCCAGATTATGCTCGGTATGGATGTTGTAGAGATCCTCCAGGCTGTCAAATGCTACATCATTTTCCGCAAGTACCTGTTCTCTCGTAAACCCAAACTGTGCCAGATAATCGGTATCCACCGTCGCCATAAAAGAATTGATTTCTTCCTGTGTAGCAGCATTCTCTGCAATGTCCGTCTCGATTGGAGTAAGTTTATATTCTTTCATGTTCCATCGGCCATCATCCTTTTGTTCTAAGGATAAGGAACCTAAATACTTGCCGTACTCACCTGCGGAAACGATATAAGTATCCCCATGCACAATCGGCTCATCCAGTTTCGTATGCGTATGTGCGCTGACGATCACATCCAGATCCGGCACTTTTTTCGCAAGAATCTCATCTTCTGACTTTGACTCATCCTCTGAAGTTCCACTATGGGAAAGACAGACGATAATATCCACATCTTCGTTTTTCTTAATTTCAGCTACGGTCTTTTTTACTGCTTCCACCGGATCCGTAAACTGCAGTTCGCAGGTCGGTGCACATGCCAGTGCATCTTTTCCGAATACGCCTAGCAGTGCCACCCGGACATCGCCCTTTTGCACCATCACATAATCTTTCACACCGTATTCCGTAAATGCATCACGGATCTGCTGCTGTCCTTCTGAGAATCCCTGCTGTTCCATGGCATCCCAGTTGATATTACAGACAAGAAGCTCCGGCACGGTATCTCCGCTTTCCGCCGCGGTTTCAAGCATCTTAGCAAGCCCCTTTGAACGATAATCAAATTCATGGTTGCCAAGTGTTGTCGCCTCACAGCCCAGTGCCCCTAACATCCGAATCTCTGCCGCCTGTGTCTCAAAAACGGTCTGCACCAGCGTTCCCATGGAAAAATCTCCGCCATCCACCACCAGTGTATCCGGATCTTTTTCTTTCTGTTCATCGATCAGTGTCTTAATCCTTGCAAACCCGCCGATCATTTCCTGTTTTTCATCTACTACCGTTGAAAAGCTGTTCAGATGAGAATGTGTGTCATGCACGAACATGATATCTATTGTTTTCAAGTCCGTCTGGTCTGCCGCCTTCACACTGCCGGATAGCCCCGTCATTCCCAAAACCAGAACAAAAACAAGGACTGCAGCCAGTTCCATTTTCCAATTTTTAATCTTTTCCCGTAACATATAAGTCTCCCTGTTTTACAAAGCATAATTTTACTTATATTTTACTTGATCTTTTAAAATTAGTAAATGGTGGTGCAGTCCTAATTTTCACTTTATCCAAAATATTTTTTACAATAGATTGATCCTGTCTATGCAACCGTAAATTTCTTTGTGTCCTTCCGCAGCATCAAAGATGCTTCCTGCGTCTGTTTCATCAGTACACGCATATCTTCTGCCTGTCTGTCAACATTGGTAACACGCTCTGCAATGCTTCCGGTACTTGCCGCACCATCATTCGCAGCTTTCGTTACCTCCTGTATATTTGCAACCACTCCGCTGACTGAAGCTAAAAGCTGTTCGGATGCCGCACTGAAATCCGTTACAAGTTCTTCAACATAGTTTGCATCTTCATTATAATTATCTGCCATTTTTTCAAAATCATCAAAACTCTCCGTGACGTCTCCTCCCACAAACTCTAACAGACGTTTTGCATCTGTGGTCAGTCTTGCAACTGCTGTCTGGACACGCTCTGTCACTTCCTGGATATTCCCGACCGTGCTCGCCGACTGCTCCGCAAGATTACGGATCTCATCTGCAACAACTGCAAATCCTTTTCCCGCCTCTCCGGCTCTTGCGGCTTCAATTGATGCATTCAAAGCCAGCAGATTTGTCTGCGAAGTGATTCCCATGATGGACTCCGCAAGAACACCGATCTGCTCCACGACTTTTGCATTTTCCAGTGCTTCCGATAAGCTCTCATTGATTTCCCCATGCACTTTCCTGATATTTGCACGGCCTGCACTGATTTTTTGTTTCGTATCAGCCGCTCTGGTATGGATCTCATCAACTTTTCCGTTTCCCTCCTGCGCATGCTCTGCAATTCCTTTTGCAGCTTCCTCAATCTCTCCGGACATCGTATTCACTTCCTGTGCAGCTGCTGCAGTCTCCTGATTTCCGGCTGCAAGTTCCTGCGTGATACCGGATACACTGTCGATCTCGTCCGCAAGTTTTGCCAGTGCCGTCTCTGCTGTTCCAACCGTTTCATCCAATGTATCCGCTTCGCGCTGTACATAGCCGATCAGATGTCTCATATTGTGATGAATGTCACGGATGCTGCGTGCAAGAATACCGATCTCATCTTCACGTTTCAGGTATTTTTCCTCCACACGCTGCGTAAAATCGCCCTGTCCCATTTTTTTTGCAAACAGCGCAGATCTTTTGACGCCCGATGTAATGTCGAATGTAAGATACAGTACCCATATATCCGTGAGTATACACATAATAACCATAAAATAGAAAAACTGATCCTGTTTTGCTTTCTTTTCCTGCTGCATTTTCTGCAATATCGGCTGCAGTTCCTGTTGTATTTCTTCCTGGGAATATTCCGGATGTTCCTCACTTACATATTCTTCCATGCTGGCGATCGCATCATTACGGATAGCACCCATATTTTTAGCTCCGACAACTACTCCATATGATCCGATTATTAAAATCTCAATAATCAGAATCGTCATTTTTACCTTTAATGATACTTTTCCACTCAGGGTCACATCAATATCCTCCTTTGTTCTTTCTGATTTATTCTCATAAACGGTTTTATATTAGTATCATTCTACTATCATTTAATTTTGATTACAATATACATCTTTGACAATTTATCAGGTTTTTGTCTCCTGTCTGGTGTATTCCGGTCATGGAGAATAAAGAGCCGCTTGCGGCTCTTTCGCGCCCTGGCGGTGCTGTTTACAGCTAACTTCTGCTCCGCGAGATGCGCATCCTGCCCGGAGGGCTTTTAAATTCATAGAACGTAATTTCCTATGAATTTAAAAAAATACGGCATATCCTGCCGGACACACCGCATTTTCATATTTCTGTTTATTTTAATGCTGCAGGATTGATCTTCTTTGTGCGAATATCCTCTTTTAACAGTGCAAGGAAATCTTCCCTGGAAACTGTGGTGGAATTCTGCTCTCCATGCAGTCTGTAGCTTACGGTTCCGTCAGCTGCTTCGTTCTTACCAATTACTAACAGATACGGCACTTTCTCCATCTGTGCTTCACGGATACGGTAGCCGAGTTTCTCGTTTCTCTCATCGATCTCAACACGGATTCCGTTATCATCGAGATATTTGTATAAGTCATGAGAGTATGCGTTGAGTTCCTCATCCTCATTTTTTACCGGAAGGATCTTAGCCTGAACCGGAGCTAACCATAACGGCAGGTTTCCTTTTGTTTCCTCTAAAATGTATGCCATGAAACGATCGAGAGAACCTAAAATCGCTCTGTGTAAAACAACCGGTGTTTTCTTGGTTCCGTCACTGTCAATATAGGACAGATTGAATTTTGCCGGCAGACAGAAGTCTAACTGGCAGGTGGAAAGTGTATACTCATTACCGATCGCCGGTTTTACGTTTACATCCAGTTTCGGTCCATAGAAAGCAGCCTCACCGATCTCCTCTGTATACTCAATACCGATATCATCAAGTACTTTGCGGAGTGCGTTCTCTGCGTTGTTCCACATCTCATCATCATCATGATATTTTACTTTATCTTCCGGATCTCTTAAGGAGAGTACACAGCGGTAATCTGTGATATTGAAATCTTTGTAAGTATCAAAGATCAGCTCAACCACTTTTGCAAACTCTGATTCGATCTGCTCCGGTGTTACAAATAAATGTGCATCATTCTGGCAGAAATGTCTTCCTCTCTCGATACCCTTTAAAGTTCCACTTGCCTCAAAACGGAAGTCATGTGCGATCTCACCGATACGGATCGGAAGATCTTTATAGGAATGCATTCTGTTTGCGTAGATCATCATGTGATGCGGGCAGTTCATCGGACGGAGTACGAAAGACTCTCCCTCAACTTCCATTGCCGGGAACATGTTCTCTTTGTAGTGATCCCAGTGACCGGAAGTCTTGTACAAATTTACCGTACCGACACAAGGTGTCATAACATGCAGATAACCAAGTTTGCGCTCTTTTGCTTTGATATAATTTTCAAGCTCCTGCCATACGGTATATCCCTTTGGAAGAAACATCGGAAGTCCACGTCCAACCAGATCATCGGACATGAACAGATGCATCTCTTTGCCAATCTTTCTGTGGTCACGGTCTTTCGCTTCCTCTAAAAGTTTTAAATGCTCCTCTAACTCTTCTGCGGTCGGGAAACATACACCGTAGATACGCTGCATGACATGGTTGTTTGCATCACCTTTCCAGTAAACACCGGAATATTTGATCAGCTTAAAGTTTTTACATAACTTGGTATTGTCGACATGCGGTCCACGGCAGAGATCTGTGAAATCGCCCTGATCGTAAACGGAAATGTTTCCATCCTCCAGGCCATCGATTAAGTCAAGCTTATACTCATCATCTTTGAACAGCTCTAATGCTTCTGCCTTTGAGATCTCACGTCTGTAAATCTTTTTACCTTCTTTGCAGACTTTTTTCATTTCTTTCTCGATCGCTGCGATCACATCATCATTGACTGCGGTATCGCCAAGATCGATATCATAATAAAATCCTTCTTTTACAACAGGTCCTACCCAGAACTTTGCGTTCGGATATAAATGTTTTACTGCCTGTGCCATCACATGTGCACAGGAATGGTTGAGCGTATTCAGTCTCTCATCTTCTTTAAAATCTACCATGATCAATCTCCTTTTCCTGAACTAAAAAGTCCCTTATACAGACAACTTATCTGTATAAGGGACGAATAAACAATCTTTTATCCGCGGTTCCACCCCGTTTATTTCCATGTGGAAAATCTCTCATTTTGATGATAACGGAATCACCGGACCGAATTAGGGCCGCTCAGAGGTGGTCTTCCTGATGTTCCATTTTAAGATACTCGCACCAAAATGTATCTCTCTCTTTAAAATTTCCGATCAGTACTCTTCTCTTCAACACGCTGTCTTGATTATATTTCAAACCTGGCATTCTGTCAAGTCCATTATGTGATACATCACACCTCAATATACGGATATTCGTGGAAATAATCCATAATGAGTTCCACCATCTCAACATTGATCTCTTTGACCAGCGGGCACTCCGTGTAAACATCATATCCACCGGCACCGCTGTAACGGTAATTGTTGAGACAGATCGTAAATTTATCATCATCAAGAACCGGTTTTCCGTCCTTTGACAATCCCTCGATCCGGCTGCCGATTGGATTCTCCGGGTTGATCTTAAAATCCACACCCATATAGTAGTCGTAATTATAGTGCTCGACTTTCGGAATCAGAAAACTGTCGGAAACACAGACATTTCCATCCTTATCATAAGCAAAATATTCCGCACTGCGCTCCATCACGGTCTTTAACTGTTTTCCGGTGATCTCACAGACCACGAGTGTATTCGGATATGGATATGTCGCAATAATATCGCGCGTGCTCACTTCACTGCGGAATCCGGCGATCTCATTTGCCAGACCGACCGATGAGAGCATTGCCCCGGAAAAATGAAGCTGGATGCGGTTTAAAAAGTCAGCGATCGGGGAACCATACAATGCCATTTTCACTTTCTCTTCCGGCAGGATCGCGCGGCTTAAATGACCGATCGGCTGATTAAGCCATGCCTGCACCGCATTTTCTGTGGAACGGTACTTGTCCGCAAGCACCGTTCCCTTTGCCGCGTCTGACTGACGCAGTTCGGAGCGGATACTTTTTTCATGATCTGTCATCGTAACCTCCAGATACTGATACTCCTTCGCATTATCACAAGGCTGTACCGTATAAGTACCGGATATATCCCTTCCCGGCACGGACATATGCTGATGTCCGGTCAGTAAAATATCAAAATCCAGTTCCTTACAGATCCTGTAACCCACATTTTCAGTCGTCTTAGAAAGCACCGCTCCGCTTTCTAAATCACACTCAAAACCTCCGTGATAGATGCAGATCGTAAGGTCTGTCTGTTCTTTCATCTGCGCAAGTGCATTTTTTGCTGCCTCAAAAGGATCCGTGATGTGAATTCCTTTTAAATTTTCTTCTTTTTCCCAGATATTAACATAATCGGTCACAATACCCACGATACCGACACGCAGTCCGTTTTTCATCGTATGGAGTTTCCACGGGAACAATGTGTTTCCCGCTTCATCCGTAATATTCTGACAGACGCATACACCGTTGTTCCGGCTGCGGTATGCTGCCTGATATTCAAGCCCGTAATTAAAGTCATGATTGCCGAGTGTATAGTAATCATAACCACAGTCGTTCATGATATCGGCGATCACTTCCGGTGAGTCTGCCACCTGACGGCAGTAATATGCAAAGGCAGAACCCTGCAAAATATCACCGCCATCTAAGATCAGAGTATCCTCATCCTTCTTAAAATTCCCTGCACATCCGAACAAACCGACATTTTTTTCTGTCATATCCCCATAGGTCGTCGGGTAAAAATAACCGTGCACATCCGAGGTAAAATAGATTTTTAATTTTCTCTGCTGCATCTTTTAACCCCTCGCTAATTTTGTACGGATCTTTGAGGAGATGACTTCAATAATTAAGATCAGTACGATCAGTCCGGCAAGAATTGCTCCTACCTGATTCCATTTGTATGCACTCATCGCAAAGATCAGCGGCGCACCGATACCACCGGCTCCAACCAGACCAAGTACAGTCGCATCTCTCAAGTTCATGTCAAAACGATAGATCAGCGTGGACATAAAATCCGGGAAAAGCTGGGATAAGATACCGTAACGGATCTTCTGGAACATCGTACATCCTGCTGCATCTAAGGATTCCAGAATCTTAGTATCCAGATCCTCAATGCTCTCGATAAACATTTTACTGATCATACCGATCGAACAGAGTGACATGGTAAGCAGTCCGGCGAATGGTCCAGGTCCTGTCACACGGATAAACATAAGTCCGTATACAAATGCCGGAATCGTACGGATTGCCATGATAAATACACGGAAGATCAGTGCAACCGGCTTCGGCATCAGATTTGCTGCCGCAAGGAAAGAAAGCGGGATTGATAATACAGCACCAACGATCGTTCCTAAGAATGCGATACACATTGTTTCCAGTAACAGATATGCCACTCCGGATGTAGAAAGGTCAAACAATAATCCGGTGTCTGGATGGAAAATACCACTGATGATCATTCCTGCGACGGAAAGTCCGCTTCCGTTTGATCCGGTGGACTGAACCGTAGAAAGTGACCATGCAAGAAGCGCTGCAACAATCAAAGCCACAATGATCTTTGCGTACCAGGTCTTTGGTTCCTGCTCGTACATTTTTTTGATTGATTCATTCATTTTGCCGGTTCCTCCTACGTTAATTTCTTTCTGATATAATGGCTGATTGCTTCAATAATAAGAACTGTACCAAACAGAACGATCAGGATCATTCCAACACTGTCATACTCACGCCAGCCGATCTTTTCATTTAAGATCAGACCGAGTCCGCCGGCTCCAACGTAACCTAAGATCGCTGCATAGCGGACATTTCCCTCAAAGCAGAATAAACAGACTGACATATATGCCGGCAGTACCTGCGGCATGATCGCAGAAATAAAGGAGTACGCCTTTCCTGCACCCATGGCTTCCATTGCCTCATAAGCTCCCATGTCGACCGTCTCGATCATCTCGTATAACTGTTTTCCGACATAAGCAAAAGTAAATACTGCGATTGCAAAGGTACCTGCCATGGTGCCAAGTCCCCAGATATAGGTTGCGATCAGGGCTGCAACCAGCGTCGGAATCGTACGCACGATACTTAAAAATACGCGGACCACACCGATCACAACTTTATTTTTAATCAGGTTGCTGGATGCTAAAATCGCAAAAGGAATCGCAAGCACTCCACCCACAAAAGAGCCGAGCAGAGACATTTTGATCGTATCAAAAAGTGGTCCCCAGATACTTGAGATGTAACCGACTTTCGGCGGGAACATCTGCGCTAAAATGTCAAAGAAAAACCGTATTCTCGTCACAAGTGTTGTCATGGAAAAACCTGTAACTTTCACAGAGATCCATGTTGCGATCACGATCAGAATAATGATGAGCGGCGCGCGGGAACATTTTTCTTCCACAACTTTGCCGTTTGCAAGCACAAGTTTTTTCGGTTTAAATATTTTATCGTACAATCCCATTACGCTTCCTCCGTTTTCTCCGGAATCTTTCCTTCGTAAATTGTGTTTAACACGTCCTGTGTCACATTCTCGGAAGGTCCGTCATAGACGATCTTTCCGGCACGGATTCCGATGATGCGGTCTGCATATTCGAGTGCTAATTCCACATGATGGATGTTGATCAGGATCGAAATATTCATATCCTGATTGATCTTTCTGAAATCACTCATAACCTGTTTTGCCGTTACCGGATCAAGTGCTGCAACCGGCTCATCTGCTAAGATAATCTCCGGATTCTGCGCAAGTGTACGTGCTAAGGCAACACGCTGCTGCTGACCACCGGAAAGCTGGTCTGCACGGATATATGCTTTATCCAGAATACCGACTTTATCCAGGCTCTCAAGTGCCTGCATTTTGTCTTCTTTTTTAAACACACCAAGCAGAACTCTCCAGAAAGGCATTTCCGGCACTTTTGCCATCAATACGTTACGGATTACTGTTGTTCGTGTGACAAGATTGAATGACTGGAAGATCATTCCGATCTTTCTGCGGAAAGTACGAAGCTCTTTTCCTTTTAAGTTTTTAACCTCTAATCCATCCACCGTCAGAGTTCCTGATGTGATGTCATGCATACGGTTGATCGTCCGCAGTAACGTGGACTTTCCTGCACCGGAAAGACCGATGATCGCTACAAATTCACCCTGTTCGATCTTTAAATTGACATTATCCAGTCCCACTACCCCGTTCGGATATACCTTCGATACGTCCTTAAACTCGATCATAAATTTAAACCAAACCTTTCTTTTACCTGCTGTTTTTATGGTGTGTGTTTTTTATAGGTGTATACTCATTGAAAGGCTGCCGCAAAGCCGGTTTCCCGGCTCTGCAGCAGCCCTCCTGCTGCCCGTCATACTGCCTGTTATTATTTCGTTGTTACTGTCCACTCCCTGTCAGACGTTCCAGTAACGATTAGTTTGCTGCACTTAATTCCTGGATCAGTTTCTGTGCTTCTCTCTCTTTATCATAATCAGAAGACTGTGCCGGCTCATATCCGTTGTGGCTGTAGATAGAGATAACTGCCTTACCTTCCTCTGTGTTACCGATATTGATGAGTGCTGTCTGGATTGCTGATTTTAAGCCGTCATCCATGATCGGAGATGTCTTGCTGACACAGACTGTATCATTGTAGATCGGATCTGTTACACCGATAACATTTGTCTCTTCCCAGATAGATTTTGTACGACCAAATTCACTTGTCCAGCTTTCTTCATAGTCACGTCTTGCATCTGCATAAGTTACAAGTACGTCGATCTGTCCGGAAGCAAGTCTTGCGAATGCGCTTGCGTAAGAATCAGACTGTACTGCGGAAGAAAGATCTGTGATACCCTTCTGGTATTTATCCTGTAACCATAAAGCCGGGTAAATGTAACCTGCCGGTGAGGAGGAGGACATAACGCTCCAGTTTGCGCCGTTTAAATCATCCCAGGTAAGTTCTTCGCCGGAGTTAACTTTATCAGCAAGTTCCTGTCCTTTGTCAGAAGGACCTGCGATGAATAATGCACGGTAAGAAACTGCCTGTTTGTCAGTACCTTCTGTAGGCTGTCCGTCATTCCAGTCTGCAGGGTTGTCCGAATCTTTATTTAAACCATCTCTGGTTGCTGTTAAGATCACATCTGCTCCATCATCATAAAGTACATAGGTACCACCCGGAATAAATCCAACATCAGCAGTTCCTGCTGCAAGTGCCTCACCTACTGCCTCAAAAGTTGTACCAACGGTAATCTTTACTTCTCCGATATCATATCCTAAGCCTGCTAACTCTGTCTGCATTAAATTTGCAAGCGGCTCTGTTGCAGTTACGATCTCATCCGGATCTCTGGATGGAACGAAATATACGTTTAACGTATCGATCTTTACGTTATCAGCAGAAGCTGTCACGTCAGAACTTTCTGTTGCAGCTGCCGTATTATTTGTCGTATTGTTGTCTGCTGCGCTGCTGTTGTTTGATGTGCTGTTTCCACATCCTGCAAATGTACCCATGCATAATGCTGCTGCAAGTAACATAGCAATTTTTTTCTTCATAATGAAATGTTCTCCTCTCTCTCCTGCATCCATTCCCATGCAGGCGTGCACACTTTTGTTGTTGCTCTTTCAGGAATTGTCCAGCCAATGATCAGGCACTGTCTCCAAGTTCAAGCTTTGTTGGCAGATATACCTTCATCGTATCTCTCCTGCCATCTAAGAGCCGCTCCAAAAGAAGCTTTATGGCAGTCGTCCATACGATATCCGGCAGCATGCGAAGACTTGTGTACGTCGGGTATTTTGTCGAAAGTGTCTCAATATCGCGGTAAACCACAACCGCGACATCTTTCGGAATCCGGTACTTTAATTCTTTGATCGCTTCAAGAGCTCCCTCTGCAACCTCATCATTTCCCAGAATCAGAACCTCCGGCACGTCCTTCGTCAAAAGCATTTCCTTCGTAAGTGAATATCCACTTTCATGACTGATCTCTCCAACCTTAAAATAGTCTTCCCGATAACAGCCTTTTTTTTGCAGGATCTGCTTTAATCCATTCAGACGCCGTGCTCCGATACGCACCATATCATCTTCATAAATACCGCCAATATAGCCAATGCTGCGATACTCCTTCTCATCCATCAGGTAATGCACCATATCGCTTAACCCCTGATCGTAATCCATAAGGATCTGATCAAACTCATAATCCTTCTTATCTGAATTAACAAACAGGATCTCCGTGCTCAGTGACCGCAAAAAGTCAACTTCCACTTCCGAGAACAAGCCAAATGCAATGATACCGTCCACCTGTTTTACTTCTCCATAAATCAGACGTAAAAAGGCGATATCTGCTTTCTGCGCAATACTTCCGGATAAGATATCCTCCGATGTAATGCTCACATCCGGTCTGTCTCTTCTTACGATATGCCAGTCCGCAACTCCGATGACGATCTGTCTGTCTCGTTTGGCATGACGCATCTTAGGCGGGACATATTTCAACTCATGAGCGATTTTAATTATTTGGTTTTTTACCTCAGGTGTCACAGATAATGTCTCATCCTGATTCAACACTCTCGACACCGTTGCCGCCGACACATGTGCCAGCTTGGCAATCTCTTTGATTGTTGCCATATAATCACGCCTTTCTTCTGCATTATATTTCACGATTTTGCAGATTTCAATAGCTTTAGTAAAGTTTTACTAAAATTTTACCCAGTTTATACAAAAGAGAGAATATCTATCAGGTACGTTAATAAAAATCATTAATTTTGCTGATAAATATTCTCCCGTTTACTGGAAAACAAACCTGTTTTTTTCTTTTTTATATGATCATATTTTTGATTGTTCCGATGGATATGTAATTGGAAAGAACTGCTCCCGCATCCGTTCCATCCGCCGCTTCCGTTTCCGGCAGCCCTGCCGCTGAAAAAATACAGCTTCCGTCCGGTCTGTCCGTTCTCTTGTAGTTATCCCGGTAATACTGGTTCTGATCCGGGATACGATCCCACAGGATTCCTTTGTATTCCTCTAAAGTGCATCCCGGGAAATTGACGTTCCAGATCTCATTTTGCGGTAATGTTTTGGAGATCAGTTCTTTTGCAACCGGTTCTAAATATGTATTTAAAACCTCACACTCATCTTTCTCCGCAACGGAAAATGCGATCGCCGGGACACCCCAGCAGAGAGCCTCCATCGCCGCTCCGATCGTACCGGAATATAAGATATCCCGTCCAACGTTATAGCCTGCATTGATCCCGGAAAATACGATATCCGGTTTTTCTGTCATCAGACATCCAAGTGCCACTTTCACACAGTCTGCCGGGGTTCCCCCCACACTGTACGCCGTCACACCTGTGGCCGGAAAATCATACGGTTTTACCTCTAAATCGCCACGCACAGTGATCCGGTGTGACATGGCACTGCACTGTGCTGCCGGAGCCACCACCCATACTTCGCCAAGTCCTGCTGCCATCTGCACAAGACGCTTTATGCCCGGTGCTTTAATTCCATCATCGTTTACTACTAAAATCCGCATAAATTCTCTCTTCTACTTATTTTTTGATATAGTATTTGAATGTGCGTCTAAAAATTTATTTCCATTTTTATGAATCATATGTGTCGGTTCTTCTGCCACCCATATTTCCGTATCCCATGCAATTGATAAAAATTTTTGTTGGCATTTCTTCATTGTCTGGAATGCCGTCACAAAAATAATTTCTATATCTTTCGGACAATCTTTACAATATTCCTTAATTTTGGATACACGTTCTATCGTAAGTTCTCCTGTTGACGTATATGCCTCTATAAAAAGCAGCCATTTCTTTTCTTCCTGGTATAATATCAGATCCGGAAGCATTGCATGTTCCAAAACTGTTATGTTCAACTCATTTAAAAACTCAACGTCTTTGACCAATTCCCGCTTCTTTGTATCACCAATATATAATAATTTTGCACCTGGTACAAATATAGGGACAAACTCTTCTAAGATTGCTGCTTGAAGCTTATTATGAGCCGATCTTTTCAGATGAAACTGTTCCCCATTATATAACACTGACAGCCCTTTATCTACTTGTCTTATTTGAGAATATTTCTCCTCGTAAGTCTGATGTGTCTCACAATAATAGCAAAGTTCCTCTTCCCAATTTTCTGTTCCGTACGCTCTTAACAGAGTTGCAAACTCTTTCGTCAAACGATAACTGCTTTTCTCACTCTGGGATTTAGCACCATTATGTTCCATAACTGCCATACTGCACAAAGGTGAAACAGAATCATCTCTAATTGTCTCACGGGAATTTTCACTATAACCACCACGCTTTAAATCTGTTCCACCTTTATTAGGATAATATTCATTCATGAACACAATCATATCATGTGTTCTGGCATAACTTTCCTCTACCTGAGACCATTTTGATTTTTCTTTTACACGTGCAACAGCCAGTAAAGTCAGAATAGTCCGTGTATTTTTCAATTTTGAAGGCATCTGCAATACTTCAAGTATTTCGCGCATTTCATTCATCTTTCTGTAAGGGTATTCTTTCATTTAAAGCTCCTTTTTCTTCTGCTCTATCCAATACATTGCCTTAAAATTTCATCGCTGGATAACATATTATCTCTGGTAAAATAATCACCCTGTTTTTTCCATTCTCTCATTGCAGTTTTTCCTATTTTCTGTAGTACATCCTTTGCCGGAATCGGCATTGTATTTAATTCTGCCGAATTTACCTGTGTGCTGCCATTTAACATCCGATAATAACGTTCCCATATATCAGAAGACAATAACGTATAAAACCCATATACCTCACAAAGACTAATCCGTTCTCCTACTTTAATTAAATAATTTAAATGATTTTCTGCGGTAAATTGTTTATATGCAAAAGCATCTGCTAAATGCAAGGCTGGCTGTAGTCTGCGTTTTTCTTCTTTTGCCGTCGCTCTCTTTAAAAAAACTGTATTCTGATTTTCCATCACATTCTTCTTAGATTCATCTTTTACTACAAAATACTGTGGTTTCTCTGTCTGAGCAGGAAATACTATTCTTCCTTCTAATACATTACATGAATGAAGCAATGGAATTGTAGACTCTTTTTTCTCCCACGCTATATACTCCTTATTACGAAATTCTACTACCTGTCCCGTTTTAAATCGAAAGCCCGCCTCTTCGACCGTATTAGGCATTTTCTTCATATAGTTTAATACCTTTAAATCTTCTTCATCTGATGGAAGTACAAAATAATGCTCTTTTCCTTCTGGCAAACAATTTCCACTCTCTACCTGAATTTCTTTTACTTTGCCTAAATCCTGCGCATTCTGACTAATCGCAATGATAATATTCCGAGACTGACTTTTCGATTTCTTTCCATAAGTAATCATTGTTTCCTGCAAGATATCATCACTATGTCCCTCTTTCCCTTTGAATACGCTATTTCGAGATTCAAACAAATGTACACGCTGAATATCCATACTATCCATAAAATAGCTTCTGAAACTTTTAAAATATGTCCCTGATGTCCAGGATCTTGGCGTAATAAATACAAACTCTCCATTTGTCCTCAGCATTTTAACTGCCATAGCCATAAACAGGAAATACATATTAGGCTGACCATGCACTATTTCACCCATACACACGGACTCTGCGGCCTCCTTGCGAATTTTCAAATATGGAGGATTGCTGATCACAATGTCAAATAATCCTTTGCTTTTCTGCATCTCCCAATATTTCTGATTGTCAACAATAAAATTTTCTTTCTGGGTCTTTATAAATAATTTTACCTGTTTTTGGCTGCAATAACTACTTATTATTTCTATATTCTTTTTTAACAATGACTGTATATTTTTGTCGTTCTCATATAATACTACAGAAATTTCCCGTGCTGTTCCTCGTGCAATTAAATGCTCTACCACTGCTGCTGTCAACAGACCATTCCCGGCACCTGGATCGAGTATTTTAACCTTTTCAGATTCCGTTCTTATAAGCGATGCCATATACTCTGCCGTCTGTATCGGAGTAAAAAACTGACCGTAGCTCTTTCTTTCTTTTTTAGGAAAAGAATTTACATATTCAATTGTATTTTTCATTATCTCTTTCAGCATACGATCTCCTCCATCTTGTCTTTTTATTATACTTTATACCTCGAAAAAAAGCAATGATTATCGAACATATATTCTGTTTTTCCCAATTATATCAAAAAAATCCCTACATTGTCTGTAAATACAACAGACTTTGTAAGGATTTAATTTGCTTGTGTCCTCTATTGTAATGAAAGTGTTACCGTCAATACTCCACCCGATGCAGATGCCTGGATCAGAAGCGGTTGTGAAAAAGTATTGGTAAACTTAAGGTCTTTGCTCGTTCCTGCGATCGCTGCATCATATCCTGCCGGAAGATATATTACCGGCAGTGAATGCGGATAACGCTCGGTTGCAGGAAGACCTGCATGCAACATTGCAGCGTAAAGTGTCGATGATACCTGGCACACACCTCCACCGGTTCCCGTGCCGACCGTTCCACTGATATAGATCGGTGCTACAACATAACCGTTCGCTGATGTACGCGGCAGAATAGTCGAGCTAAAGGAAAATGATTTTCCCGGCTGTACTACAACACCATTGATGCGGGCTGCTGCCAGCTCTACGTTAACAGCTCTCGGAACTGTCGCATCATATTCTGTTGTACAGGTACCGATCACATTGCCCTGTACCGTGGCAGTATCCGTTGTAGCTGCATCAGTAACAGTAGCAGCGGATGCGCTTCCTGTTCCGCCTCCGTCTCTTCCCTCTGCCTTACCACATGTCACATAATGGCGGCAATATGCTGCCATGTCGTCACCAAATGCCTGCTGCAGATCTGCGTATTTTGCCCGGTATGCCTGTGGATTGAAATCCGCAGAACAGCTTCTTCCTTCTCTTAATCCGTAATTTACAAAATGATTAAAAAGTGCTGCTTTATTATTGCCAAAAGCAGCGGCTACATCCGGATATGCACTGCGGTAATAATCTGCATCAAAAACTGCCTGATATGCATTGCGCTCTGCCGCTGTTGCTGCTTCGGCAGACACCGGGTTCGTCATCAAAAGCGCTGCACACATCATAACCGGCAATACTTTTTTCGTCCAATATTTTCTTTTTATCATGGTATCCTCCCGCGATTGTACCTTATATCTGGTACTATAGTTATTGCATCATCATATCAGATATGGAAGAATTATACAATAGTGCACTTTCACAATCCGTTTATGCTTCCCCGCCCTCGTACACCACATTTCCATCAATGATCGTATACAAAATATGAGTATCCACAGCAAATGGATTTTCCCCCGTCAACACGAAATCCGCATCCTTTCCCGCCTCAATACTTCCGACACGGTCTTCGATTCCGATATGTTTCGCTGCATTGATCGTGATTGCCTTTAACGCATCAAATTCACTTAACCCGTTAAATACCGCCCTTCCTGCGCAAAGTGCCAGATAGCGCTCCTCGATCACCGGGGAATCCGTAATGATAGAAACCTGACATCCCGCTTTTGCAAGTGCCGCAGGGGTATGAAATCCTTTGTGGCGCAGTTCATATTTGGTTGCATGTCCAAAAGACGGTCCAACCGCAACCGGAAATCCTTCCTTTGCAAGATCATCTGCGATCAATGCTCCGTCCGTTGTATGATCAATCCGAAGATCCACATGAAATTCCTTTGCAATGCGGATTGCGGTGTAGATATCATCGGCGCGGTGCGCATGGGCTTTTAACGGCATCTCGCCGCGGATAACTGGAAGAAGCGCCTCCATTTTTGCATCGTAAGCAGGCATCTTTGAAAAATCCACCTTCCTATCCGCGTCTGTTTTCTGCGAATCGTCCATCACTTGTTCCTGTGCCTGTTCCATCTCAAGTTCATTCCAGCCCTCCGGACAGCCGGCAGCGTGTAATTTTGTGTCATATATTTTTGCCTTTGTGAGTGCCTCCCGCAGCTTCGCGGCAACAGACATTCTCGAATAAACACCTTTTTCCTTATAACAGTTTTTCGGATTCTCACCGAAAGCGATCTTCATGGCTGTTTTTTCTTTGACTAACATGTCATCCACACGCTTTCCGTAGGTCTTGATGGCGCAGAATGTTCCGCCAATGACATTTGAGCTTCCCGGTCCGGTGCACACACAGGTCACACCGCCTTCGCGTGCCATCTGGAAAGTCTCATCCTGCGGATTGACTGCATCAACCGCGGAGAGCTGCGGTGTCACAGGATCCCCTAATTCGTTATAATCCTCGCCGGCAAATCCGGTCGCATACCCGTCTAATCCCATGTGACAGTGCGCATCCACAAATCCCGGATAAACATCGATCCCGGTTGCATCGATCACATCCGCGTCATTGATGATCTTCCCCTCTAAGACCGGTGCGATCTTTTTTATTTTTCCATTCTCCACTAAAATATCTGCCACAAATGGCTCTTTCTCTATGGCGTTGTGGATCGTTCCCTGTTTGATCAGTAAGTAATTGCTCATGTGTGCCTCCTGTTTTATGTCCGGTGACTGTAAAAATCCTGTTTACCGTTGTTTTGATCAGAATCCGCATTTTGCGCCTTTCTGTCTTACATAATTAATTCCCATATCATACCAACATTATACCATGTATTCTTTTTATCCGGCTCCTCATTTTCCATATACAGGAAAAACCTTGTGATTATGCCCAAAATCACACAAAAAAATAAGCATAACAGCAGCGTTTCTGCTGTATATGCCCATTTCACCGCACAACTGACAATCATGCCGACACCTTATAGCGTTATCCTACAAAAAAGGATCTGCATGCGAATCATACGCTGCAGATCCCTGATGCACTTTTATTTCACTGACAAATCCGTATTCCTGATCTTATCCCTGATCCGAAGGATCATGGACGGTGATACGGAAAGCTCGTCAAATCCCATCCGAAGGAATGTCTCTGTGAGCGTTTCATCCGCGCCAAGCTCACCGCAGATGCCAACCCAGCATCCTTCCTTATGTCCGTTATCCACAACCATTTTTAACATCCGAAGGACTGCTTCATGGTGTGAATCATAAATATTATCCAGTTTCGGATTCTGCCTGTCGATTGCAAGTGTATATTGTGTCAGATCGTTTGTCCCGATCGAAAAGAAATCAACCTCTTTCGCTAAAAGATCACTGATCATAACTGCCGCCGGTGTCTCGATCATAATACCGAGTTCCACATCCTTATACGGAATACCGTCGGCATCAAGTCCCGCTTTCACTTCCGCAATGATTTCTTTGATCTTTTTCACCTCATTTACGGAAATGATCATCGGGAACATGATCGCAATCGTTCCATAATAGCTGGCACGGTAGATTGCCCGAAGCTGTGTCTTAAAAATTTCAGTGCGGTCGAGGCAGATCCGGATCGCACGGTAACCCATTGCCGGGTTTTCTTCTTTCTCAAGGCCAAAATAACCGACCTGTTTATCTGCTCCGATATCAAGTGTACGGATAATAACTTTTTTACCCGCCATATTTTCCGCAACTGTCTTATATGCTGCAAACTGCGCTTCTTCTGTCGGGTAATCCTCCGACTCTAAATAAAGGAACTCACTCCGGAACAGTCCGATTCCACCCGCATCATTGGCAAGTACATTTGCCACATCGGAAGCACCCCCGATATTGGCATAAAGATTGATCTTCGTTCCATCCTTTGTGATATTTTCCTTACCCTTTAATTCCTGAAGCAGACGTTTCTTCTGCTCATTTTCTTCTTTTAACTTCCGGTATTCCGCTTTCGTATCCTCATCCGGTTCTACGAAAAACTTTGCATCAAATCCATCCACGATACCGAACTGTCCGTCCACGCCCTCTTCCGGAAAATCAACTCCGATCAATGCCGGAATATTCATGGTTCTCGCTAAGATCGCCGTGTGGGAATTGGTGGAACCGTGACGTGTTACAAAAGCAAGTACTTTTGATTTATCAAGCTGCACAGTCTCACTCGGTGCAAGATCATCCGCTAAAAGGATAAACGGTTCATCACCGCTTAAGCCTGCATCGCCGTTTCCCTGTAAAATAGAGATCACGCGATTGGAGATATCTTTGACATCTGCCGCACGTTCTCTCATATAATCATCATCCATCGCAGCAAACATCTGCGCAAAATTATCTCCGGTGGAAGCAACTGCAAATTCTGCATTGACCTGCTGGGTTTCGATCATGTTTGTGATCGACTCTACATAGTCGAGATCATCCAGCATCATCTGGTGCATCTCAAAAATTGCCGCATTGACTTCACCGACTTCCCTGACTGCTTTTTCATAAAAAACACCAAGCTGCCTTTTGGCTTCTTCTTTTGCATCCTCAAAACGTTTTTTTTCTGCTTCTATATCCGTTATCTTTGTTCGTTTTACTGCGTTATCCGTCTTATGATAGACAGACAGTCTGCCCATGGCAATTCCGCCGAATACACTTTTTCCGTGCAGTTCCATGCCCGTTACCTCCATTTTAGATTTTTATTTCTGTTTTTATCAATTTTTACAGATTTGCTTTCAAAAATGCCTCGATTGCAGCACTTGCTGCCTCTTCATTCTCTCCATCGGTGCAGACTGTGATCTCCTCGCCGCATTTTACACCAAGTCCCATAACTCCAAAAATACGTTTTGCATCTGCTGCTTTTCCATCTTTTGCAATGGTAATGCTGCATGGAAATGCGGCTGCTTCCTTTACAAGTGCTCCTGCCGGTCTTGCATGGATTCCCCCTTTGTCTGTGATCACGTATTTAAATTCTTTCATGATTTTCTCCTTTCTTTGTACATAACACATTGTTTTATGATTACATATTCACAGGCTCTATATTGTTGCAACATAAAGCCTGCGATTTTAATTACCTTTTCCGTTTCCTATCTTTTTGATACATCCTTCTTTAAAAGTCCAAGGATTACGCATCCTACAACAGAACCAACCGCCAGTGATATGAGATATAACAGCGGATGGCCTACGGTTAAGAATACGAAGATTCCACCATGTGGTGCCATTAATGTACAGTTAAATACCATGGATAATGCTCCTGCAACTGCGGAACCAATGATACAGGACGGCAGCACACGCAATGGATCCGATGCTGCAAACGGGATTGCTCCCTCTGAGATAAAGGAAAGTCCCATAACAATGTTTGTCGGTCCTGCTTTTCTCTCTTCTTCGGTAAATTTGTTTTTAAAGAACATGGTTGCAAGTGCGATTGCAAGCGGTGGAACCATACCACCGACCATAACAGCTGCCATGATATTGTAATTGCCTGCTGCGATAGATGCGGTACCAAATACATATGCTGCTTTGTTTACCGGGCCACCCATATCTACGGACATCATTCCGCCGAGCAGTGCGCCAAGCAGGATTGCCTTTGCACCATTCATGCTGTTTAATCCGTTGTTGATCATAACGTTTAATGCTCCGATCGGAGGCTCTACCACATAAGTCATGATCACTCCGATCAAAAAGATACCGATTACCGGATAGAGAAGCATTGGCTTGATACCCTCTAAGCCTTCCGGCAGTTTCTCAAACAGTTTCTTTAACAGACGTACCAGATAGCCTGCAACAAAACCTGCAACGAGAGCTCCAAGGAATCCGGATGTTCCGTTTGCTGCGATTGCTCCGCCGACAAAACCGACCGCAAGACCAGGACGATCTGCAATACTCATTGCGATAAATCCGGCTAAGATCGGAAGCATAAATCCGAACGCAACACCACCGATCGATTTAAACATTGCCGCCATCGGTGTGATCGTACCAAAGTTTGAACGCTCATCAAATGGAAGGCTGTTTAAGTCAACTGCAAAACCATCGATCAGAAATGCGATCGCAATCAGGATACCACCGCCGATAACGAACGGTAACATATGGGAAACTCCATTCATCAGGTGTTTGTAAATCTGGTGTCCAACGCTGTCAGATTCTTCCTCACTGTCTGCTGCCTGACCGCTTCCCTTCGCCTGATACAGTGGAACATTGCCGTTTAACGCTCTGTCTAACAATTCTTCCGCCTTACTGATTCCATCAGAAACCTTACACTGGATCACAGGTCTGCCTGCAAAACGATCCATCGGAACCTGTGTATCCGCTGCAACAATAATACATGCAGCCTCTGCAATTTCAGCTTTTGTCAATACATTTTTGGCACCGCCGGAACCTCTTGTCTCAACTTTCACACGGCATCCAAGTTCTTTCGCTTTTTTCTCAATATTTTCTGCCGCCATATAAGTATGTGCGATTCCGTTCGGGCATCCGGTTACAGCGAGGATCAGCTTTCCATTCTCTGTGTTTTTCTCCTCTGCCGCATTCTTTGTATCTGCGCTGTTCTTTTTCTCTTCTTCGGCATCTTTCTCAGCTTCCGCGCGGTCGATCACACTTAAAAATTCCTCAACCGTCTTTGCATTGCGAAGTCCGCTTGTAAAATTCTCATCCATCAGAAGAACAGATAACTTGCTAAGTACATCCAGATGTACGTTGTCTTCCGTATTTGGTGCTGCGATCAGGAAGATCAGGCTGACCTTTTCTCCATCTAATGCATCAAAATCCACCCCGTCTTTGATGACCATTGCTGCAAGTCCCGGTCTGCTGACTGCATCTGACTTGCAATGTGGAATGGCGATTCCCTCACCAATTCCGGTTGTTCCTTCTTCCTCTCTGGCGTATACACCCTTGCGGTACTTCTCAACATCGTTGATCTTTCCGCTCTTAGCCATCAATGCAACCATTGCATCAAGGGTTTCGTTCTTTCCAGTGACTTTGCCATTTAAGTCAATACTCTCTACGGCAAGTAAATCCCTGATTTTCATGCTTAAATCCTCCTTGTTTTGCGGAGCAAAATGCGACTGCCCTTGCAGGAGCAGAGGATTTTACTCCTTGTTTTGCGAAGCAAAATGTCTGCTATGCATGCTATGCCTAATAGCTTGCATAGCATGTGCCCTTGCAGGAGCAGAGGATTTTACTCCTCCTACTTAAATATGCCTTTGTTTTTATCTAAAAGCGCCAAAACTTCCGGTTCTGTTGCCAGTTCCTCTGAAAATGCCGATGCACTTCCAGTACAAACCCCCATCTGGAAAGCTTCTTTATAGCTTCCCGTCTTTAAATAACCTGTTACAAATCCGGCTACCATGGAGTCCCCGGCGCCAACCGAATTGACGACCTTACCCTTTGGTGCCTCCGCCTGAAAGATGCTGCCGTCTTCAGCAACCAGCACTGCTCCGTCGCCAGCCATGGAAACGAGGACATTTCCTGCGCCCTTTTCCTGCATCTTCTTTGCGTAAGTGATCACATCTTCTTTTTCTGTTATTTTCACACCGAAAATCTCACCAAGCTCATGATTATTCGGTTTAATTAAAAACGGATGATACTGTAATACATTTACGAGCAGATCTTTTGTCGCATCCACAACAATCTTTAAATCCTTATCTGCAAGATATTTCATGATATCCATGTAGATGGTCTGCGGCATCACATCCGGGATACTTCCTGCCATAACCAAAACATCTCCATCTGAAAGCCGATCCAGTTTTTCATAAAGTGTTTTGATGTCAGCTTCCGATATCGCCGGTCCCTGTCCGTTGATCTCACTCTCCTCGTCGGAACGCATTTTTACATTGATCCTTGTCATTCCTTCTTTTACCAGAATAAAATCCGCCCGGATTCCTTTTTCCCTGATCAGACGCTCCAGTTCGTTTCCGGTAAATCCGGCATAAAACCCAAGTGCCGTGTTCTCCAGTCCAAGATTTTTTAACACCATGGATACATTGATTCCTTTTCCACCCGGAAAAATCTTCTCCTCTGATGTCCGGTTGACCATTCCGCAGGTGAAATGCGGAACTGTCACAATGTAGTCCAGTGATGGATTAAATGTAACAGTGTAAATCATTTTCTCAGTCTCCTTTCTGCTTTTCCCGCGTTTTTGTTCCGCAGGTCTTCGTATTTTTTATACTTCAATTACATTTTTACATTTACGGTACGCATGTTTTGTAAGACCTGTCGTGATGACCTTTGCACTCTCAAACGGAGCAAATGTCACACTTGATATCTGATTGAACTTGCTGTCATCTGCTAAGATATAACATTCTCTGCAGTTCTCCATGGAACGTTTTTTTACGAGCGCTTCTTTTAACTCCGGTGTGGAAAATCCGCGCTGCATACTGATTCCGTTTGCTCCCCAGAATCCTTTTGTAAAATTGTATTTTTCAACCGATGAAACGGCTTCCTCTCCCACGATCGCCTCAGTTATCGCTTTAAACTCTCCACCGAGGATATATACCGTACATCCTTTCTGTGCAAGTTTTTTTGCATGTGTGATCGCATTGGTCACAAACACTGCCTGTCTGGCCGTAATAAAATCAATCATCAGATCTGTCGTCGTGCCGGCATCAATATAAACAAAATCACCCGGTCCGATCAGACCTGCCGCATATTGCGCAATCTTTTCTTTTGCTCCTTTGTTCCGTTCTCTACGCTGCATGACTTCGTCATCCTCGGTACTGTATGAGGTGTTTTTTAAAATTGCACCGCCATGGACTTTAATGAGCTGACCATTTGCATCCAGTGTATTTAAATCTCTCCGGATCGTTGACTCTGATGCATCCAGTTCTGTCATAAGCTGCTGAACGGTCACGCTGCCCATACTCTCTAGTATGGATAAAATTCTTGTAAATCTTTCTTCTGTCAGCATATCTTTTCCTCCAATTTCATTCACAACCGTTCAAATTCGTTCATCTTTGATAGCTTTATTATATGATTCCATTCCGTCACAGTCAATCAAAATCAGTCAAAATCATTCACAAAAATTCATTTTAAAAATTGTGAAATATGCAAAAAAACTGTCGGAAGAATCGTCTCTGTTTCCACGACAGAATACGATTCTTCCGACAGTTTTTACATTTTTGATCTGATTCATACGAATCTCTGTTATTGCGCTATGTTTTTGCACATCCAAAGTCTATTTTTCACACTGCTTTCCGTGATTGCACGATCATGACCGTTTTACTCCCCTTTTTTAAAACGTGCGATCGCGTCTTTGACGTCATCCGCAAAAATTTCAACCACCTCTGCATTTTTCGTCTTATACCGTATGATACCCATTTCCTCAAATGTCTGTCCGGCAATATAACACCGCAATGCCATCAGTACGCCACTATGCGTTACGATCAACACATCTTCCGTCTCCCGTTCTAAGATCATTCCGAGTGTATCAAGCGCACGCCTCAGCACTTCATTGTAACATTCTCCATGCGGTGTATGGACATAACGCCTGTTGGCATCCCAGTCCTGATACTCTTTCGTATTTTCCTGCGTAATGCTTTCCCAGCTTCTGCCTTCCCAGTCGCCCATATCCATTTCCCGCAGACCATCCGCCGCAATACATGGAATATCAAGCGCGATCGCCGCCTCCTGTGCCGTCTGTGCTGCACGAAGCTGTGGGGATGTATATGCCCGCACAACCTGAAGAGTCCCTTCCTTTTTCCGATCCAGAAGCATGTCCGCAAGCTCTTTTGCCTGCTGCTTTCCATTCTCATTCAACGGCACATCTGTCTTGCCCTGTATTTTCTTTTTTACATTCCAGTCCGTCTCTCCGTGACGTACAAAATATAAAATCATTGATTTCTCCTCTTTGGGGTGATGTTGTCATAAATCAAGTATAAACAATTCGTTTTGATTTGTCTATGTGAATCCATACAACGGCAGATTCTTCTTGCAATTTATGATTTCCCCATGTATACTACATCTATCGCAATTCGATTTTATTTCCATAAGATCATTTTCTGAATATCACTTTTTTCATTCCGGCATTTCGCCAGCTATTTCAGAAAACTATTGTGAAAAACACTTAAATTTTTTATAATTAAAGGAGAAAACTACATGGGGAAAAACAAAGGAAAACGCAGTCACACAAAACATGTTTTTGTGCAGAAGAAGTACCGGGATGCCTTATTCCGCAGAATTTTTAATGAGAAACCGGTTTTGCTGGAGTTATACAATGCCCTGAATCAGACAGATTACGATGATGCAGATGAACTGATTTTTTACACGATCGATGACGTGATCTATCTCGGATATAAAAATGACGTATCATTCATCGTCCGAGGCACGCTGAATCTGTATGAGCACCAGAGTACCTTAAACCCAAACATGCCGATCCGCGGACTGATCTATTTCGGCAAACAGTATGAAAGCTATATTAAACAAAATAACCTGAACATTTACGGGAAAAAGCTGCTTTCGCTGCCGTTTCCCCAGTTTGTTATTTTTTATAATGGGGTTGAACCGTTGGAAGATAATAAAGATTACATAGAGCTGCATCTTTCAGATGCGTTTATATGTGCTGAATCAAACCACCTGACAACAGATGCTGCATCCAGACAGCCAGTCGTCACTACTGATATTCCTGTTTCTGATATTGATGTCCCTGACTCCGCTGCGCAAAATACGTCCAGCCCCATCAGCACCCGCCCCTGCTTAGAGTGCACTGCACGGGTTTACAACATTAATTATGGACACAATCAGGAACTGATGGCACGATGCCGGACTTTAGAGGAATATTCCATTCTGATCGGCAGAATTTCTTCGAATGTCAGAAACGGTATTCCATTAGAACCGGCAGCGGATGCTGCTGTACAGGAATGTATCAGGGACGGTATTTTGCAGGATTTTCTTATCAAACACAGATCGGAGGTCGTTGGTATGTTATTGGAAGAATTCGATATGGATGAGTATATTAAGATGGAACGCAGGGACAGCTATGCGGATGGACATGAGGATGGCTTAGCGATGGGTTTAGCGGAGGGTTTAGCGGAGGGCAAACGTCTTGAGCAATTACACATCATCCACAACATGTTCCAGGAAAATATTCCTGCACAAAGCTGTGCTAAACTGCTTAACAAGGATACTGCTTTTATTGATAAAGTATATTCACTGTGCCAGGCTCACCCTGACTGGTCAGATGAAGATCTTTACAATTCACTAAAAGAAAATTAAACTCATTATTTCAAACAACAGACTACACACTCCACGCATATTCTATTTTCAAAAACACCTGTAATTACATGCCCAACAACATATAATTACAGGTGTTTTTATTACTGAAATATTTCTTTTTTACAGATCACATAGGAAATCCCTGCCACGACCACTTCCGTGATCCAGAACGCATGCCAGACGCCCGCAGCCCCCAATATTTTACTCAAAATAAATGCCAATGGTAAAATAACTGCTATGTACCTGAGCACAGAAATTACCAACGATTCTTTTCCCTTTCCCAGTCCTTCCAACGCACCTGATACCGTGACGGAGACCGATGACGCAATAAATCCAATGCTGATCAGACGAAGCGCCTCTTTTCCAAATTGTATCGTCTCCGGATTACTGGTAAACAATCCAATGAGTGTCTGCGGCACTGCCATACAAAGTATCGTTCCGATTACCATGACCCCCGCGATCAATACCAGCGCTGACCGGAAAATTTCTCTGACACGCTTTGACTCTCCCGCACCGTAGTTATATCCGATCAGAGGACGCATCCCCTGCACGACACCATTTCCTGTCAGATATAAAAATGTCTGTAATTTAAAATAAGCCCCAAGTACAAGTACATAGCTGGCAGAATAAACCGCAAGAATCGCATTTAATGCAGAGACCTGTACAGACGGCAGTGCGATGCTCAATGTTGCCGGGACACCGATCGAATACATTTTCCTGCTAAGTTCCGCTTCCGGTTTCATATCTTTCCATCTTATTTTTACCGGAATCGGTTTAAAAAAGTAAAACAGCAGATAGCTGACAAGAGAAGCCATCTGACCGATCCCGGTTGCGATAGCAGCTCCCCGGATCCCCATTTCAGGAAAGAAACCAATTCCAAATATCATAAAAGGATCTAAGATAATATTGGTCACACAGCCGATCAGCATACAGAGCATGGACGTTTTCATGCGCCCCACTGACTGAAAAATTTTTTCTAAGCAAAGCCCTGCCGCATTGGGTACTGCAAAAAGAAATACGATCTGCGCGTATGCTGCGCCCATGTCTATGATCGACCTTTTATCTGTAAACATGGCAAGAAAAGGTGCTGTGATTGCAATGCAGACTACCGCTAAGATCAGTCCGTGGATCATATTAAAAAGTGTTCCAAGCGACGCCGCCTTATCCGCCGTGTTCTGCTTTTGTGCTCCAAGAAAATATGCGATTGTCGCATTGATTCCAATTGCAAATCCGATGACAACTGCATTGACCAGATTCTGCAATGGGAACACCAAAGAAAGTGCCGTCATCGCATCTTCGCTGATGCGCGCCACAAAATAACTGTCAATGATATTGTAGAGCGCATTGACTAACATGGAAAATGTCATTGGCAATGCCATGGAGATCACAAGCGGCATGACCGGTTTTTCTTTCATAAAATTCTGGTTCATTTTTCATTCCTTTCGTTTCATGACATGAGGACACATCGTGGTTTCAGACTTCTTAATTGGCAGATTCCGCAAAACCGGAACTGCTTATGTGCAATCTGACAACAAAAAAACGCCACACAGTTGCAAATCATTGCAGCTGTGTGGCGAAAAATAGAGTTCATCACTCAAGAAAAGTCCACTCCATAAAATGGTTTTGGAGCTATATTATAACCAGTAAATTTTATTTCTGTCAAGTAAATCTTATTTTGCAATATCAATACGCACCAGTGCTTTGCGAAGTGCAAATTCAGCACGTTTGACATCGATTGCCTCTGTCCGGTGGGCAAGCCGTTCCTCAGCGCGCGCACGCGCAGCTTCAGCACGGTTCTTGTCGATCTCATTCGGCCACTCTGCAATCTCTGCGAGAAGTGTTACCTTATCCGGCAGAATTTCCGCAAAGCCGGAATGTACTGCCGCGATCACGTCATCTTCACCCGTCTTGTGGATCTTTACGATGCCGGGTGCTAACACGGTCGTGAGCGGAATATGCTTTTTATACACACCGATCTCACCGGAGGCAGTGGTAAACTCGATCATATCACCCTCACCTGTATAAAAAACACGATCCGGCGTAATGATCTCTACCTGAAAGAGTCTGTTTTCTTCTGCCATACACACCCTCCATTATTACTGCATCTTTGCGCGGACATCATCGATCGTACCTGCATTTAAGAAATAACTCTCCGGTACATCATCATGCTTTCCTTCAAGAATCTCCTTAAATCCGCGGATTGTCTCTGCAATCGGAACATATTTTCCATCCAGACCGGTAAACTGTGTTGCAACGAAGAACGGCTGGGATAAGAATCTCTGTACCTTTCTTGCACGGCTTACAACCAGTTTATCATCCTCGGAAAGCTCGTCCATACCAAGGATTGCAATGATATCCTGCAATTCTTTGTATTTCTGTAAGATCTCCTGCACACCGCGGGCTACCTCAAAGTGCTCCTGGCCAACGATACGCGGGTCTAAGATACGGGAAGTAGAACCAAGCGGATCCACTGCCGGATAAATACCGAGTTCTGCGATAGAACGCTCAAGTACGGTCGTTGCATCCAGATGTGCGAACGTGGTTGCCGGAGCCGGGTCTGTCAAGTCATCCGCAGGCACATAAACCGCCTGAACGGAAGTGATAGAACCGTTCTTTGTAGATGTGATACGCTCCTGCAGAGCACCCATCTCTGTCTGTAATGTCGGCTGGTAACCTACGGCGGAAGGCATACGTCCTAACAGCGCGGATACCTCAGATCCTGCCTGTGTAAAACGGAAAATATTGTCAATGAAGAGCAATACATCCTTACCGCCTTTATCACGGAAATACTCTGCCATCGTAAGACCTGTTAAGGCAACACGCATACGTGCTCCTGGCGGCTCGTTCATCTGTCCGAACACCATGGTGGTCTTATCGATAACTCCTGATTCTTTCATTTCATAGTAAAGGTCATTTCCCTCACGGGTACGCTCACCAACGCCGGTAAATACGGAATATCCACCGTGCTCGGTTGCGATATTGTGGATCAGCTCCTGGATTAAAACGGTTTTACCTACACCGGCACCACCGAACAATCCGATCTTACCACCTTTCTGGTAAGGGCAGAGAAGATCTACGACCTTGATACCTGTCTCTAACATCTCCTGGGATGTTGCCTGTTCCTCAAATGCAGGAGCAGGTCTGTGGATCGGCCATTTTTCCACGCCGGCCGGAGGATCGATCTCGTCGATCGGATCTCCTAATACATTAAACATTCTGCCCAATGTATTCTCACCTACCGGCACACTGATCGGTCCGCCGGCTGCAACTGCATCCATGCCGCGGACTAATCCATCGGTTGATCCCATTGCGATACATCTGACTGTATCATCGCCCAGATGCTGGGAAACCTCAACGGTCAATTCTTTTCCCGCCTGATCGCCTCTTAACGGGATACGAATCGCATCGTTGATCTCCGGCAGATTGCCCTCTGTGAATTTAATATCCAGAACGGCACCGATAATCTGGGTAATCTTACCGATATTATTTGCCATCGCTTCTTTCTCCTTGTAATCAAATTTTGTGCTGCTGTCTTTTTATTCGATTGCAGATTACCTGCAGCTTCATCTGCTTATCCAGAGATTGCCGACGCACCGGCAATGATCTCTGTTAATTCCTGTGTAATCGAGCCCTGACGTGCCCGGTTATATTTGAGCGTCAGATCACTGATCATATCCTCTGCATTGCTCGTTGCAGAATCCATCGCCTGCATTCTCGCACCGTTTTCACTGGCAACTGCCTCCACGAGTGCACCATAAAACAGGCTTGTAACGTATTTTGGAATGATCATATCAAGTGCTTCTGTCTCATTCGGCTCATAATTCATCAGAACATTTGCCTCTGCTGCTGCGCCGAGTTCTTCTTCATCAAACTCGATCGGAAGCAGCTTCATCAGCTTCGGTTCGTGTACGACTGTATTTTTAAAATGTGTATACACAAGATAAATCTCGCCGATCGTGCCATTGGTATAATCCGCAAGCACCTTCTTGCAGAGTTCTGCCGCATCATCATAAGACGGGGACTCAATGATATAGGAGTCATCCTCTTTGATATGATAGCCGCGGCGTTCTAATACCTCGCGTCCCTTTCCACCGATGGCATAGATCTCTACATCATCTTTGGAAAAGTCACTTCCCGTAACCAGCTTGATCAGGTTGGAGTTGTATCCACCGGCAAGTCCACGGTTGGATGTGATCACAACGATCGCTTTCTTTGTGGAAGTACCTTTTTTCAGATATGGATGATCGATCCCACCTGATCTTGCAAGCATGGAAGTAACGGTCTGGTACATATAGTTCGAATATGGATTCGTCTGTTCTGCCCTGCTTTTTGCTTTCTGCAGTTTTACGGTTGAAACAAGCTTCATGGCTTTTGTGATCTGCTGCGTACTCTGTATGCTGCTTTTTCTTCGTTTAATGTCCCTCATTGAGGCCATAACAACTTCCTCCTTTTTTTGGCGAAGTCCTGCTTGTTACGCTTATTTCAAGAAATCTGCCTTACATTCTTCGATTGCTTTGACGAGTTTTGCCTCGGTCTCATCACTGATGACTTTCTCTGTGCGGATTGCTTCCGGTACATCCGGATATTTGGTATCCACATACTCAAACAGTGCTTTTTCAAACGGTAAAACCTGTTCTACCGGAATATCCAGAAGGTATTTTCTGGTTGCAGCATAGATGATGATGACCTGTTTTTCAACCGGCATCGGCTGATACTGCGGCTGTTTTAACATCTCACGGATTCTGGCACCCTGTGCTAACTTCTCTGTCGTGTCGGCATCGAGCTCAGAACCAAACTGTGCAAATGCTGCAAGCTCTCTGTACTGTGCCAGCTCGACACGGATCGGTGCTGCAATCTTCTTCATAGCCTTGATCTGTGCGGAACCACCTACACGGGATACCGAAAGACCCGCATTGATCGCCGGACGGAAACCGGAGTTAAACATCTCTGTCTCAAGATAGATCTGACCATCGGTGATAGAGATAACGTTTGTCGGGATATATGCCGAAACGTCACCAGCCTGTGTCTCGATGATCGGCAGTGCAGTCAGGGAACCTCCGCCAAGTTTGTCGGAAAGTCTTGCCGCACGCTCTAAGAGTCTTGAGTGCAGGTAGAATACATCTCCCGGATAAGCCTCACGTCCTGGTGGACGTTTTAAGAGCAAGGAGAGTGTACGGTATGCGGCTGCGTGCTTACTTAAATCATCGTAAACAACGAGAACATCTTCTCCGTTCTCCATCCATTCCTCACCGATCGCACATCCTGCATACGGTGCAATATACTGTAATGGTGCAAGCTCACTTGCAGTGGAAGCAACCACTGTCGTGTAGGACATTGCCCCAAATTCTTCCAATGTTTTTACCAGAGCGGCAACTGTGGAAGCCTTCTGTCCGATGGCAACGTAAATACATTTTACGCCCTGTCCCTTCTGGTTGATGATCGTATCGATCGCAATCGCTGTCTTACCGGTCTGTCTGTCACCGATGATCAGCTCACGCTGTCCACGTCCGATCGGCACCATGGAATCGATTGCCTTGATACCGGTCTGTAACGGTGTATCTACGGATTTTCTGGAAATAACACCCGATGCGACACGCTCGATCTGACGATATTTGTTCGTCTCGATCGGTCCTTTGCCGTCGATCGGCTGTCCTAACGCATTGACAACTCGTCCTAACATGGCGTCACCGACCGGAACCTCTACTACTCGTCCGGTGGTCTTTACGGTATCACCCTCGTTGACATTGCGCTGCGCACCTAAAAGTACGGCACCGACATTGTCTTCCTCAAGGTTTAATACCATTCCATATACTTCTCCCGGAAATTCCAGAAGCTCGCCCTGCATTGCGTTGTCAAGACCGTGAATACGTGCGATACCATCTGCTACCTGAATAACGGTACCAACGTCAGCTACCTCTAACTGCGCTGCATACCTTTTGATCTGTTCTTTAATTACGGAACTTATTTCTTCTGGTCTTAAATTCATGAAGCGCATTCACCTGCTTTCAACTGTATTTTTGACAATTCGCGTGTCAGATCATTTAATTTGGTCCGGACACTGGAATCAACGACTCTGTCGCCGATGCGAATCACCATTCCGCCTATCAGTGCGGAATCCACTGCATAATGCATCTCAAATTTCACATACTTTGTAGTCTCTAACAATCTTTTCTCCACTGCTGCTTTCTGCGCTTCGGATAATTCCATTGCCGATGTCACATAAGCGGTTCCGATGTTCTTATACTCCTTGACACAGTCAATGAAATAATCCAGCACCGTATCCACTTTTGCGAAATGACCTTTTTCTACAATCAGACGGAGCAGTCCAACAAACTCCGCGGAAATCTTTTCTGCAAATATGTCTTCTATGATCTTTACTTTTTCTTCTTTAACGATTTTTGGATGACTCATTAATTTGAAGAGCTCAGGATTCTCATTCAAAGCGGCTTTTACTGCCACTGCCTCATCCCGGAATTCATCCATCCTTCCGCTCTCTAGCGCAACTTCAAACAATGCATCACCGTATGTTTTTGATACTAGCTTTGCCATGTCGAATCACCCATTTCTTTCAATGTTTCTTCTACCAGCGTATCCTGCACGGTCGCATCGATATTTGCTGCAACAACTTTTGCCGCCATCATGGATGCAACTGTGACCATTTCCTGTTTTACTTCATCCATTGCACGCTTCTTAGAAAGCTCTGCTTCTTCGTTGGCTCTCTTTATGATGCGCGCCGCTTCTTCTTTTGCGTCACTCTCAATGCGGGCTGCATTTTTCTGCGCCGTCTTGCGGGCCTCGCTTAAGATCTGCTCTGCCTCTTTATCGACTTCTTTTAACTTCGCATCATATTCTGCTTTGAGTGCTGCTGCGTCCTGTTTGTCCGTTTCTGCAGTCTTAATATCGGCTGCGATACGGTTCTTTCTGTCATTCAGCAGCTTGCGTGCCGGTTCAAACAGCATCTTGGACATGAATAAAAATAAGAAAAATACTGCTAACGCCATCAAAACCACATCATGCAGTAACTGAAAATCCAGTCCAAAAAGTCTTGTCATTTCCTCCAAGGTTCGGCCTCCTTTCCAATTTTTTTATTCCAAGAATGGAGCGCCATTCATTAGCCTAAAGGCTGTACGAACAGTAAGAGCATTGCGATCAAGAGTCCGTAAAGACCTGTTGTCTCTGCAACTGCCTGTCCTAAAAGCATGGTTGACATGATATCTCCTTTTGCACCCGGATTGCGTCCAACTGCTGCTGCACCATGTCCTGCTGCGATACCCTGTCCAATACCAGGTCCGATACCGGCGATAACTGCCAGACCTGCACCGATAGCTGAACATGCCATAATTAAATCGTGTCCTGTGATATTCATATAAATCCTCCTTGTTTTGCGAAGCAAAATCCGAACCCTCTGGTGAGGAGAGGATTTTACTCCTAAATATTATTATTCTTGTTCGTAGTTCTGACCAATGTATGTCATTGTCAACATACAGAATACATACGTCTGAATTGCTCCTGAGAACAAGTCAAAGTATACATGGAGTGCTGCCGGCCAGATGATTGCTATTTTGCTCAGCAGTCCATAAACCAGTGCCATCATAACGGTTCCTGACAATACGTTTGCGAAAAGACGCAAGGACAATGAAATCGGCACTGCGATCTCACTGATCACATTAATCGGAAACCAGATTGGCAGCCATGGCGGCAATGGGGAACACATATCTGTCCAGATCTGCCTGATCGGCAGATTCTTAAACTGCGTGATATGGATCAGGAAGAATGTAATAAGACCAAGTGCCAGTGTCGTACCATAGTCAGCCGTTGGTGGTCTTAATCCAAACAGACCTGAGATATTACTCATAAGAATAAAGATAAAAATGGTACTGATATAGTTGACAAACTTCGGTGCTGCCACTTTTCCCATGGTGCCGTTTACCATGTTATCCAGCATTTCTACCATCAGCTCGATAACATTCTGAAATCCCCCGGGGATCTCCTTTGCATGTTTGATCGCCCGGTTTCCTGCAATGGCAAGCGCCATCATAAGAAGCATAACGATCAATATGCAGACATGTGATGTCGTAATCCAGACTTTGTGTCCGAAGATCTCATACTGAACGATACCATGTATCATAAAGTCGATGTTTTCGGCTCCGGATGACATCAGAATTGCGTGATTCACTCTCTCACCTCCCTCATATGAAATTATTATCTTCACTGTCTGAAGATACATCACCTCTTCCTTGCAGTTTTTGTATTACTCTATGTGTAAAGGGCTGTAAGTACGCAGATACCTTAAGTCCCAATACCCCGATAAATGCAGTGATCAGATTTCCCAGATTCCATTTCATCATAACAAAGAAAACGATCACAACGACAGCATAGCGGAGCAGCGATTTTGCAACGATCTTCTTCTTTGCATTGTCCTCGCCGTACAGTTCCACCGCATCTCTTAACACGGTCGCAATGTTGACTGCCATACCGCACGCTAAGCTGATACCGATCAGAAGTCCTGTGGTGTACCTGACTTTATCTGTGACAAACCAGACACCCGCCAGTTCCACGATCACTCCATACACAATAATTCCCAAAACAAGTCCTGGCAATGCATCATTGATCCTTCGTAACATTTTTTCTGCCACCGTCCTGTCCGTAAATCTTTTTTGCCATTTTAAAAATGTTGGTAAATCCCGCCAGGGCTCCCATGATAAACAGCGGGATCACGATCCAGAGCATATCATATTTCCTGCCGATCCATGTACCAAACAGAGTGCACATCACGATCGGAACGATCATATTCAGTCCAAACTGCAGGATCAGTGTCAGTGCCTGAAATACCTTTCTGTTTTTTCTCACTTACATCGTTCCTCCATAAAGTACAATCTTTATTCATTATAACATTTTTCGCCATTTTGTCCATCAAATATCCGTCATTTTGTATAGATAATATTTCCTTTTTACTAATAAATATTTTAATTTTTACATGCTCATTACAAAAGAGTTTCCGTGCAATATGATCTGGTTCAAAAAGTATTTTTTCGTAAAAACGTTTTGTGAGATAAAAAAAGCATGTATGCCAGATTTCTGTATACATGCTCTTTTTATTCATGATAATAGAATGTTCACGGACTGAGCATTCTATTATTTATCACCTTCTATAATTCCAGTTCTATCCTGCGGTTTGTATGTTCATAGCGCTGCAGCACGACCCCAGCCGCATTCAGCATCTTTTTGGATGCCACAACTGCCGGTGTTGTCTCATATTTGTCGCTGTCATACACGATCCTGCGGATTCCCGACTGAATGATCGCTTTTGCACATTCATTGCAGGGAAACAGCGTAACATAGATCGTTGCGCCCTCCAAGCTTCCTCCGCGGTAATTTAAGATCGCATTGAGTTCGCTGTGCGTCGTATAAAAATATTTATTTTCTAAAGGTTCTCCCTCACGTTCCCATGGGAATTCATCATCCGAGCAGCCAGTCGGAAATCCGTTATACCCCATCGAGAGTATCTTGTGATCTTCGCTGACAATGCAGGCACCCACCTGCGTATTCGGATCTTTTGAACGCATTCCCGAAAGTACCGCAACTCCCATAAAATATTCATCCCAGCTGATATAATCTTTCCGTTTGCCGCTCATGCCAACCTCCAAAGCTTTCCGTAACCTGTACTGTTATTTTGTTCCAAAAATACGGTCTCCGGCGTCTCCAAGGCCCGGAACAATATAACCATGCTCATTCAAATGGTCATCCAAAGCCCCGATATATACATCTACATCCGGATGATCCTCCTGCATTTTCTTCACACCTTCCGGTGCTGCAATAATGCACATCAGACGGATATTTTTAACTCCTTTGTCCTTTAACATCTGGATGGCTGCCGAGGAAGAACCTCCGGTTGCCAGCATCGGATCTACCACAAACACCTCTCTGTTTGCACAGTCTGCCGGAAGTTTACAGTAATACTCTACCGGCTCTAATGTCTCCGGATCACGATAAAGTCCGATATGTCCGACTTTTGCTGCAGGAATCATTGCCAGCATACCATCCACCATGCCAAGACCGGCACGTAAAATCGGTACAACAGCAAGCTTTTTGCCCTTTAACTCTTTCACAGTCGTTTTGCAGATCGGTGTATCGATCTCCACATCTGCAAGTTTCAAGTCTCTGGTTGCCTCATAACACATCAGCATTGCAATCTCGCTGACTAATGTACGGAAATCTTTTGATCCGGTTTCTTCTCTGCGGATGATACCGATTTTGTGCTGGATCAACGGATGATCCATTACTACGATTTTTCCCATTTTAATTTTCCCCGCTTCCTTCGTTACTTTCTTCATTTAAAAGAGTGACCAGCTTTTTGATGGTCTTTCTCATTGTTTCATAGCATAGCCCATATGCCTGCAGACTGCCGCCATACGGATCTAAAATCTCCAGTTCATCTCCGACAAGTTCCGTGAGAACATATACATTCTCCGGGTTGGCTCTCTCGTATTTTTCCAGAACCTTTTCTAACTGGGCGTGTTCCATAACAAGAACTAATGTGTCCTCTGTAAAATCCTCCTCCGTCAGCTGCGCTGACATATAGCCTTCCAGATTGATGCCATTGCTGATCATGACTGCTTCTGCCTTCTGATTGAGCGGCTCCGGGAATAAAACGATCATTCCTCTTGCCCCAATCTCAACCGGATGTTTTAATACATACTCCCCAAGTATGCCTGCTGCCATCGGCGCGCGGCATGTTCCGTTTTCCGCGACAAACAGGATTCGATTATATTGTTTCATGCGTTATCCTTCCTTCTCCCATCAAACATGAATCACCTGATGTCCTGCTGCTTTCATTAACCGGTTCATGATCGCCTGACCGATCCTCGGTGTTGAAAAACTCTCTGAATAAATCGCATCCACATTCCAATCATCAAATTCACGCAATATTTTGTACAAATGTCTGGCAATGGCATCCTCATCGCTTCTCGCTCCGATCGTCACCACATAATCTGCCTGATACAAAGACTCCGTCTCATCCGTTGCAACAACACCGACCTTAAGTCCTGCCGCCTGTTTTTCCCTGACCAGCGCATTGATCTCTGCAACAACAGCCTCCTGCTCTCCCTCAACCAGTACCAGATCCGCCTTCGGCGCATAGTGTTTATACTTCATTCCGGGCGCTTTCGGCTTCTTTGTGGAATCCGACGCAATGATGCCCGGATCAATGCGTACCTCTTCCCCGAGCACTTCCTCTAACATTTCTTTTGTAATATAACCCGGGCGCAGTATCATCGGTACTTTTTCCGTCAGATCAATGATCGTAGATTCGATGCCGATTCCAACCGGCCCCCCATCCAGTATCATCGGTATCTTACCATCCAGATCTAACGCCACATGTCCCGCTTCTGTCGGGCTTGGTTTTCCGGAAGTATTCGCACTCGGTGCCGCGATCATACAGCCGCTCTCATCGATCAGTGCAAGCGCAACCGGATGATTCGGCATACGGATCGCCACCGTATCCATTCCACCGGTCGTTTCATATGGAACCTTTTCATTCTTCCATACGATCATGGTAAGCGGCCCCGGCCAGAACGCATCTGCGAGTTTCTCTGCCTGCGGCGGAACTTCTTTCGCAATGGATAAAAGCTCTTCAAATCTGCATATATGAACGATCAGCGGATTGTCTGAAGGCCGTCCCTTTGCCGCATAGATCCGTTTGGACGCCTCCGGATCAAGCGCATTTGCCCCGAGTCCGTAAACCGTTTCGGTCGGAAATGCTACCAGACCGCCGGATCTTATGATCTCTGCCGCCTCCCGCATATCCTCCTTATTCGGATCGTCTGCGTCTATTTTTATTAATTTTGTCTGCATATATCACTACTTCTTTTCTAATATAATTCTTATTTTTATTTTTCCCAAACATTTATATTATCGCACATTTTATCCAAATAGGCAACAGAGTGTGCATAATTCGCGGATTTGTACCTTGATTTTCCAGCAAAATTACCATAGAACCCGAACTGTAACTTGCTATGTTTCCGTAAATGTGGCATAATTATTACTGTTCATCTGCAAACAGTTATGTTTGGAAAGGGGTTTTCATGAAAATTACAAAATCTGATTTCGGTACAACTAACACAGGAGAAAATATTAATATATACCATCTTGAAAACGAGGCAGGTGCCTATGTAGAGATCCTTAACTTCGGATGCCGTCTTGTAAAGATCGTCGTTCCGGACCGCAATGGCAATCCAACAGATGTCTGCCTTGGCATGGACACCATGTCCGCCTATGAAAATGATGACGCAAGTCTTGGTGCTGTTGTCGGACGTGTTGCAAACCGCATCAAAGATGGTCATTTTACTTTAAATGGAAAAGAATACCATCTTGCCGTAAACTGCGGTACCAACCACCTTCACGGAGGTCTGATCGGTTATGCCTCCAAACCATGGGATGCAAAAATCAAAGATGATAAACTGATCCTTACTATGATTTCCGCCGATGGCGAGGAGGGTTATCCTGGTAATCTGACTCTGACCGTTACTTATGGCTGGTCTGAGGACAATGAGCTCTCGATCGTATACGAAGCTTCCGCAGATCAGGACACCCTGCTTAACGTCACAAACCACGGTTATTTTAACTTAAACGGTGAGGGAAGCGGTGATATTCTTTCTCACGAACTGTATATCGATGCAGATTCTGTCACAGAACTCGACGATTCGCAGGCGCCTACCGGAAAACTGATCCCGGTCGACAATACACCGTTTGATTTCAGAGTGATGCACACGATTGGCAAATCCTACTACTCAGACTATGACCAGCTGCACAAATTCGGCACCTACGACCACAACTTTGTGATCAACGGAACCGGTCTTCGCGAAGCAGCTGTACTACAGTCCAAAGAAAGCGGTATCCGGATGACCTGCTTTACCGATCAGCCGGGCATGCAGCTTTATGTTGCCAGCCAGCCGATGAAACAGCCGGGCAAAAACGGTAAAATCTATGACAGCCGCACCAGCGTCTGCTTAGAGACACAGCATTTCCCGGATGCAATCAACCATGATAACTTCCCAAGTATCGTGTTACATCCGGATGCACCGTTCCATTCCAAGACGCTGTATCATTTTTCTACATTCTGATAAAAATAATTGGTCGAAAGAGCCGCATGTACCGTTTGTGTATATCCGGCTCTATTTTGCTATCACATTCCTTTGTGCTTATTTTTGTACACGGTTTTTTCGTGTTTTGACTTGTATTACCCTCTTTTTTGTATTAGAATAATCTAAAGCTACTGAAGCGGTAGCGAGTCTATGATTCTATTTTAAGGAGGGAATACAAATGGCATTCGTAATTTCTGATTCTTGCGTAAGCTGTGGTACATGCGAGCCAGAGTGTCCAGTAGGAGCTATTTCTCAGGGAGACAGCCAGTTCGTAATCGACGCAGGCGCTTGTGTAAGCTGTGGTACATGTGCAGGGGTTTGCCCAACAGGAGCTATCAGCGAGGAATAATACTTAAAGAGTTTTTTGCGAGTAAAACTCTTGCGGGAAACCGCAAAAAGAAGCTGTGAAACTATGTTTCACAGCTTCTTTTTTACTTAGACAAGTCCACTTAGATCAATCTCATAGATCATCTTTTCCGGTTCCCTTTCCTGTTTATAAAACAGGATCATATACCATGGTAAATACAGGATTTCCCCATCTTCCTCCACATTCGATTTTGAAAATACAATATTTTTTTCAAACTTCCATTGTTCTACTTTCATTGCATGATCCATTGCCAGATGCTTTTTGAAGTCATTTCCTGACTTAATCTCTACAAGTTCTGTGTGAAGTCCTTTTTGTAATACAAAATCTAATTCTCCAATTTTCTTAGAATCATAATAATGAAGTTCAAAACCGTTCGATTTCAGATTTTGCGCAAATGCATTTTCCAGAATACTTCCCATATTGACGTCAACATTTCCCATCAGAAGATCAAACTGGATATTTTCCATACAGGAAGCACAAAGCAGTCCAACATCATTCATATAAAGTTTGAACAGGTTTCGTTTTTCACTTAACTGCAGCGGTGCCTGTGGTTCTGTCACGTTATAACATGGCAACGCAACGCCCGCATCCGCTAACCAGTTAAAGCTGTCCTCATACCTGATATGCCTTGCGGAAGCGTTAATACTGTTTAATTTAAATCTCCGGTTCTTCTCATTTAACTGGGCGGGAATGCTGTCAAATATTGCCTTGATCTTTATTTTTTCATTTTCCGTAGCATATTTTGCAATATCCAGGCGGTAAAGATCTAAAATACTTCTCTGATTCAGCACCACTTTTGCAATATCATGCGTATCAACATAAATCTGTACGGTTTCTGGCATTCCTCCAACTACAAGATAACTGTAAAAAAGTTTGCAAAGTGTCTCATGTACTGTCTCAGATACTTTTTCCTTTTTGTCATAACACGATTTCAAATACTGCAGTGTATGATTCTGTATGCCATTCGCCCACAAATATTCCTCAAAATCCAGCGGATACATTGGTAAAATCTGTTCAAAGCCAACCGGATAAGATGTGACATCCTTGTACCGCACACCAAGCAGCGAGCCAGATTCTATATAATCAAATCTTCCGTCCTCTACCAGAAATTTGATCGCAGACCGTACCCTTGGACATTCCTGAACTTCATCAAATAAAATCAGTGTCTTTCCCGGTTCTAACGGTGTCTGAAGATATGCTGTCAGGTTTGTAATAACAGCCTCTGCTGTCAGCTTTCCATTAAAAATATCTGCAGCCCGCTCGTCTGTCACAAAATTCAGTTCTGCGAAATATTCATACTCATTTTTCCCAAACTCACGAATTAATGTTGTTTTTCCTATCTGTCTTGCCCCTATAATACACAAAGCCTTTCCATTGGCTTCCTTTTTCCATTTTAGAAGATCCTCATACACTTTTCTTTTCAGCATTTCCATCCTCCAATATTAGGATTTCCAACTCTCTGCTCTTATATTAACATTTTTTCTTTGTTTTTCAATGTATATTGTAACATTTTTCAGTACATTTTTCTTTAATTTTTATATGATATCTGTAACATTTTTTAATACATTTTTCTTTTATTTTCAGATAGTATCTGTAACATTTTCCAGAAAATGATCCACATCTTTGCTGCTGTCAAGAAAATCAGACGGTTACATAAACTATGCTGCACAAATTATATGATGCGCAAACGGTGCAAATCAGTTATAATAGTCATGAATAATAAAAATTTAAAAATGGAGTGTTATTGATTCGATGTGTCAATTAGACCCGGCAATAAAAAAAGATATTATAGCCTGCTGTAAAAAATATAATGCAAATAAAGTCATTCTATTTGGCTCCCGTGCCAGAGGAGATAACGGACCTTACAGTGATATCGACCTTGCAATTAAAGGAGCTGATAACTTTGACCGTTTATTTGCCGAATTAAAATACAATGAATTTACGCTGCTTGACATGGATATTATTGATCTGGACGGCAGGGTAAGTGAACCTTTGATGAAAGATATTTTAAATGACGGACATATTTTATATGAGAGGACAGGAAAATGAACCGAAAAATTGAAAACTTTTTTTCAAGCCTTGATACTTTACATGAAGCTTCCGTTACTGACTATACTCAAAACAAAATTGTTTTAAGCGGTTGTGTCAACACCTTCTGCCTGACTTTTGAATTATCGTGGAAAGCAATGAAATACGTTTTGGAGTCAGAAGGTGTCGATAAAGGCAGAACCGGTTCTCCAAAATTGATTCTTATGGCTGCCCTTACCCGTGGATTGATCGAAGATGAAAATGCATGGCTTCGCATGTTACGGCTCCTGAATGACGAATCACATCATTATAATCAGGACTGTGCCATTGAACTGTGCCGCATGATTCCAGAGCTTCTTCCTTATTTTGATGATCTGAAGGAGAAAATTATTGCATTCGGGTACGGAGAATAATACAAAACGCTATTGCACCAGAATCACACTCTAATGCAATAGCGTTTTTTTATGCCCTTTCTTTTTTGTTTCTGCCCCATCTTTTTTTGGGTTCTTTCTTTTTCAGGTTGCCGCGGATTGCCGCATCCAGTTTCCGGAAGCGTTCCTCGTCCGCCTCATCCTGTTCTCTCATGAGATAATTCATTTCCTTGATGACCTGTTCCCCCACATCTTCGCTGATACACCGGCTTAATTCCTGATTATTTGCCGCGATCGCCGTGCCGACGATCTGTGTCATCAGTTCGGTGAACTGCGCCATCTTGTCGGTATTGTCAAGGACACTCTGGTTCTCATTCTGTGCAGATAACGACGTATTTTTGCCGGCAGCTGTGGGCAGATCCTGTTTTATCGCAAAACCATCCTGCATATGCAAAACCTGTGTGCCAGACTGCTGCTCCGTTTTCATGACTTTTTCATTCGAAGTGCATGTGACCTGATGCAGATCCTGTCTTGTACCCGTATGCGCCATTCCAACTTCTTCCTGCGCATCAGGGGACATATTATGTACGATCATACGGATCGCTTTCAACTGATATCCCTGTTCTTTTAATTCCTTGATCCTCTGGAACTCCTGAATGTTTTCCTTTGTGTAATACCGGTGCCCAAGTTCATTTCGCGGAACATTAAGCTCCAGTTCATCCTCCCAGTAACGCAATACATGTGACTCTACATTTACAATATTCGCAGCGTCGGAAATCATGTAACGTACCTTTTCCATTCCGGTTCCTCTCCTTCCTTTCACCTGCTAACCTATATTATAAGCATTTAAAAGGAAGCCTACAACGAAAATCGCTCGTCTTATTCCGACAGGAACCGCGAAATATTTACTGCCAACAGCAAAATGCTCAGGTTAACCTGAGCATTTCTTATTATTTTTCCATATTCGCAAACTTCGTGTACTGCGGCAGCCATACCAGGTTGACGGTACCGATCGGACCATTTCTCTGTTTGGCAATGATGATCTCTGAGATTCCTTTCATCTCAGAATCATGATTATAATAATCATCACGATAGATAAACATAACAACGTCGGCATCCTGCTCAATCGCACCGGACTCACGCAGGTCAGAAAGCATCGGACGGTGATCCGGACGCTGCTCTACGGCTCGTGACAGCTGGGACAATGCGATCACCGGCACGGAAAGCTCCCTTGCAAGTGCTTTTAGGGAACGGGAGATATCTGAGATCTCCTGCTGACGGGAATCAGATCCCCTGCCGGAACCGGACATCAACTGTAAGTAGTCAATGATGATCAGCTTCAGATCATGCTCTAACTTATATTTCCGGCATTTGCTCCGCATCTCCGCGATGGAAATACCAGGCGTATCATCGATGATAAGCTCCGAATTACCGATCGTTCCGGCACCTTCGATCAGCTTCTCCCAGTCAGAATCTGAGAGGTTACCGGTTCGGAGTGCCTGTGCATCCACCCTTGACTCTAAGGAAAACAGACGGTTTACAAGCTGCTCCTTTGACATCTCGAGTGAAAAGATCGCCGTGCACATATGCTCATGAAATGCCACATACTGCGCAATGTTAAGAACAAACGCCGTTTTACCCATAGAAGGACGCGCCGCGATCAGAATCAGATCGGACGGCTGTAAGCCTGCTGTGCGGTAATCAAGATCAATGAAGCCGGTCGGGATTCCCGTAACAGTGCCGGATGTCTTGGCCGCATTCTCGATCTTTTCGAGCGCATTCATAACGACCTGGCGGATCGGCACGTAATCACCGCCTCCGCCGCGTGTGGAAAGCAGATCAAACACCTTTTTTTCGGTGATATCCATGACTGTTTCAACACTCTCTTTTCCCATGTAGCACTCGTTTTCGATCTCTTCATTTAATTTGATGAGCTTGCGCCGCATGGAATTGTCTTTTACGATCTGTGCATAATATTTTACATTTGCCGAGGTTGGGACTGCATTTAACAGATCCCTTACAAACTCTAAGCTTGCAATCTCTGCCGGCACATCTTTTTCTTTTAATTTGTTCTGCAAAGTGACAAGATCGACCGGAAGTCCTTTGCTGTATAATTCGATCATGGTATCAAACAGGATCCCGTACTGCTTGTAATAAAAATCCTCACTGATGAGCATTTCCATAGCAGTGAGGATCGCGTCCTTGTCCATGATCATAGAGCCGATGACCGACTGTTCTGCCTCGCGGCTGTTCGGCATCGTGCGGTTGATCAGTGTTTCTTCCATTCCTATTCCTCTACTACATGTACGTTAAATTTTCCTACTACCTTCGGATGTAGCTTAATTGCAACTTCTGTCACACCAAAGGTACGGATCGGCTCCGGCAGCTGCATTTTCTTTTTGTCAAGTTCCATGCCAAGCTGTGCTTTGGCTGCAACAGCGATCTCTTTGGTGGAAACGGAACCGAATGTACGTCCGCCCTCACCGGCCTTCATTTTTACGGTAACTTTTTTATCTTTTAACTCTTCCGCAAGTGCCAGTGCAGCTTCATACTGCTCCTGTGCCACTTTGTCTGCGTGCTGGTTCTGCAGTTTTAAATCATTGAGGTTTTTTGGTGTTGCCTCCACACCTAATTTTTTCGGGAAAATCGCATTGCGCGCATAGCCGTCGCTGACATTCACGATCTCTCCTTTTTTCCCTAATGCTTTTACATCTTCTAATAAAATAACTTTCATATATAAAACCTTCTTTCCTCATTATTCTGATATATCGCCCTCTTTTAACATCTCATCAATCGTATCCTGAATGATATGTTTTGCCTGCTGCAGTGAGCAGTTGGTAAGCTGGGCTCCGGCAACGTTTAAGTGTCCGCCACCGCCAAGCCGCTCCATAATAAGCTGTACATTGATCTCATCAATGGAACGGGAACTTACATAAATTTTTCCCTGATATTCCGTGAGAACAAAGGATGCCTTGATCCCCACAATATTTAAAAGCTCATTTGCTGCCTGTGCACAGACGATGGTCGGGCTCTCCACCTCATCTGCCGGACAGATGGAAATTGCAAATGCTCCCCGGTAAACTTCTGCATGACGCACTGCTTCCGCGCGCGCTTTGTAAGCTGCCATATCGTTGCGGAGCATCTTGCGCACTCTCGTCACCTCCGCACCCGCACGTCTTAAATAGGCTGCCGCCTCAAAGGTTCGTACACCGGTTTTTGTCATAAAGTTGTTGGTATCGATCAGGATACCCGCATAAATACAGTCTGCCTCACACGGAGCGAGACGGATATTTTCGGAAAAATACTGCAGCACCTCGGCAATCATCTCACATGCACTTGAAGCATACGGCTCCACATAAGAAAGAACCGGATTCTCGATCACCTCATTTGTCTGTCTGTGATGATCGAATACACAGACGGTCTGCGTGCACTTTAACAGTTCCGGACATTCGGTGTAGCTCGGACGGTTTACATCCACAACGACCACCAGTGTATTTTCATTGGTAAGCATAAGTGCCTCTTCATTTTTGATAAAAAGGTCTGCCGGATATCCCTTTTCCACTGTAAAACACTCTACCAGCGGGCGCAGGGATGAAGTGATCTCATTTAACACGATCTGTGCCTTTTTGCCAAGTACCTTGGCCGCACAGTAAATACCGATCGCTGCACCGAGGGAATCCACATCGCTGATGCTGTGTCCCATAATGATCACATGCTCCCTGCTCTCGATGATCTCACGGAGCGCATGTGCTTTTACCCTCGCCTTAACTCTGGTGTTGCGCTCTACCTGCTGCGTCTTTCCACCATAATAAGTAATATCCTCGCCATCACGCACAACGACCTGGTCACCGCCACGTCCTAATGCAAGGTCAATGGACATACGCGCATACTCATAATTCTGTGTATAACTTTCGCCATTTGCACCGATACCAATACTGAGTGTCACCGCCATCTCATTGCCGACCTTAACTGTTTTTACATCCTCGATCAGGCTGAAGCGGTCTTCGCGGAGTTTTGCAAGATACTGATATTTCAATACAACAAAATACTTATCTTTTTCAATCTTGCGGACTAACGCATCCAGTTCCGTAAAATATTTATTGACTTTCCGGTCGATCAGGGCAACGAGAAGAGATCTTTTGACATCTTCAATACTGTCAAGTGCCTCATCATAGTTATCGATATATACAAGACCAGCAACCATTTTCTGTTCCTGGTTCTCTCTCATGTACTGATTCTTTTCTGTCTCATCAAAGAGATATACCGCCGTCAGATATTCGTTACTCTCATCAAGTGTAACAAGACTGTCCACGCTGTTTAACTCTTCAAAGTAGATTCTTTTTAAGGCAACACGAAAATCCTGTTCTTTCAGCGTGAGGTTTATGGATTTCTCTCCATCACTCTTCTGCAGAAGTTCCTTTGTCAGTGCCGGAAAAATCGTCGTGATCGATTTGTGATATTTTTTATCCTTACCGGTCAGTTCTGTAAACTGCTCATTGACCCATAATATCTTTGCATTATAATCGACGAGTGCATACGGTATTTCAAACTCATTTAAGAGCTGCTTTTGTACTGTTCCGTACTGCGTTGCGAAGTTGATCAGCTCATTAACCAACACCGGCTTATTCCTGACATACACGATCATGGAAACAACAAAATAGATTGCCGTAAATATTGAAAACATAATACCTGACAATATATCTTCCGTATAGATGACAACATTCATACATACCAGAAGAATCGTCATGAACATCGGCCAGTAGAGAGATTTACGAAGTCTCCCTCTGAGCTTTACTTTATTACTTTTCATAGTCTTCTCCTAAATAAAAAGAAACCTACGGCAGGAAATGTGCTCATCACTGCTTACTTTTCCATCCGTCTTGGAATAGTCTTTGCTAACAATTATAGCATTTTGCCCCCTTAAGATAAAGTACTTTTTAAAAAAGGAACCGACGCAGTCACCTCATCTGCCCGATTCCCTTTTCTTTCCATTTGCAGTCTGATCCTGCTGTATTCAGTTCTGGCTCTCCGTATCACGTGGCGCGATCGTCAGATAATTGTCAGTATCCATATCATTGATCAGATTATCCGATAAAATCCTGTCACCGGAAACTTTCGGTTCTTCCCGCACGAAACTCTCCTCGTCGAGTTCATACCCCGTTTCTTCCCTGTAAACAGCGCTGATAAATCCGGATTCCTGTCCACCGCCATAAATTGGAAAAATGATCGTATGCCAGTCATTTTCCATATCTTCACTGATCATTACCGGAGTATGGATCTGCGAAAATGCTCCAAGCACCTCGAACTGACCATTTTCTCCCGGTCTTAAAATAAGTGCCGCATCCCCGCGATTATCAGATGTTGTATCTCCGATCGTGACCGCTACGATCTCATCCGTTCCGTCCTCGTTAAGATCCGTGTAATTATAGTAATACCGTGTCTCTTTGCATTCTTCTTCCGGAATCTGATAATACTCCGTCAGAAATGCTGCAAGATCCGGATATTCCTCATCCTCAGAATATTCTTCCATCACATTGTAGTTTTGTTCGTCCTGCTCTGCCGAAAAGAAATGTTCTTCTAATGTTTTCTCCGTCTGGGTATCTGTCTGTTCCATTGTATTTGCAGTATTTTTTTGTCCGCAGCCTGCCGTACCTGCCAGCACTGTCAGGAAAAATACCATACATAATGTCTTTTTCATGTGTCCTCCACCTGTCCGTACTGCTTACCGTTTTGGTTTATCATATATATTATATGATTCCATGCACAATTCCAAGACATTCTTGCGAAGTTTAAGAAATCCTTTAGACATTTTACTCTTACGTCCAAACCCTACAACAATCTCTGAATCTCCTCCAACGACGGCATGACACGCAGGGCACCTTTTCTTGTCGTAATGATGGATGCTGCTGCATTGGCAAATGTGAGCATTTCTTTTAACTGCTGTTTTGTAAGGTTATCTAAGCCATACTTTAATATATGGTGCAGGCAGCATGCCCCAAAGGTGTCTCCGGCACCGGTGGTTTCGATCGTGTTTTTCTGTAAAAATGCAGGAACTTCAACCAGCATATCCTTATAATAGGCTCTGCTTCCGTCCTTTCCCATAGATAAAAGGATGAGCGGGATCTGATAGGTCTGCTGCAGCATGTGGATCCCTTCGGTGTAATCTTCTTTCCCGGAAAACCACTGGATCTCATTGTCCGAAATTTTTAAGATATCACAGACGGATAAACCGTATGCCATCTGCGTTCTTGCATCTTCCATGTCTTTCCAGAGCGGCTCCCTGATATTCGGATCAAAGGAAAGAATCGCGCCGTTTTCTTTTGCGACTTTAATTGCATGTCTTGTCGCACTTCTGACCGGTTCATTGGTCATGGATAGTGTGCCAAAATGAAAGATTTTTGCATCTGCAATAATGTCATCCCTGACCTCATCCTCCCGGAGCATCATATCTGCACCCGGATTCCGGTAAAAGGAAAAATCGCGGTCGCCGTCCGGCTTTGTCTCAACAAACGCAAGCGTGGTGCGCACATCCTCATCTGTCAGAAGTCCGCTCACATCAATTCCGGCTGATTCCACGGCAGCACGAAGCTGTCTGCCAAAAATATCATTTCCGACTTTTCCTAAAAATGAGGTGCGATGACCTAACTTATTTAACATTGAAAGTACATTACACGGTGCTCCTCCCGGATTTGCCTCATAGACCGGGTTGCCCTGACCGCTGGTGCCGTTTTCTGTAAAATCGATTAATAATTCGCCGAGAGCGGCTACATCATATTGTTTGTTCATTTATGTGCTCCTTTCTGCTATGTTAAGCTAATGCAAGGTTCTGGTTTGGTTTGTTGGAACGTTGAGAGAACGGCACAGATTTAACGAAGGCACGCTCTCGCTGCCTGTCGCTCGCAGCGGATACTAAGTGAGCAAAATACGCTCACTAAGTACCGGCGGCTCCCCAGCACCTTCTTATAAATCCGTGCCGTTCTCTCAACTGCCTGCAGTCTGTGGCAGATTTCGCCCTGGCTTCTCGGTAGTGACTGACGAATATCTCCGCAAAAGGCGTGCCGCAAGGTAATGGCTGGCAAATTGAGCGAAGCCGGGGCTGCTTTTGTGACTTTGGTAGAAAATTAGAAAAACTTAGTATGCCTGTTAACACACAGTGTTGTGCTGCCACGGACGGCAGCCCAAGTCCTAATGTGCCCGGATGGCACATTTAGGACGCACACGTCACTCCGCCACACACCCCCGCAGGCATACTTAGCTTTTCTTATTTTCGGACATCGGAACAAAACACGCCCCGGCTTCGCTCAATTTGCCTTCACAGCACCTCCGGCATCCACCTTTCCATATATTTTCCTTACACTTCCTTAACGTACACCTGCCACGACTTATACTCGTTCCCAAGCCGCGGAACCGGCAGCCCCGCATGCACAAGCTGTGCCCCTGTATAGTACTCCGGCTCAACAGAGTTCGGTGTCCCGTTGATCCGCTGCCCATTTTCGCCACCGGTCTGCATTCCGACAACTTCCACCCGGTACTTTTTATCTTCCCCAAGTCCCCGCAGCTTCACATACTCCGTCGCCGGATTACACTGCGTATCCAGCGTTACCACAGTAACCAGCGCCTCGCTTCCATCCGGCCTGCAATACTCCCACGCAGCATATTCTTTTTTCTGCCAGACATCCGTCAGCCTGTAATACCTGCCCTGCCGGATCAGCATCTCAAAACGGTGGTAATTTTTGATCTGTGCCCTGACCTGCTCCTTTTCTTCTTCCGTCAGCAGATTTAAATCCAGCTCATAACCAAAACTGCCCGCCATAGCAACTGCTGCCCGCGTCGCAAGCTCTGTCGTCCTTCCGGTCTGGTGGTTCGGCACCGCCGACACATGGGAACCGACCGTACAGGACGGATAGACAAATGATGTTCCATACTGTATTTTGACACGCTCGATTGCATCCGTATTGTCACTGCACCAGATCTGCGGTGTATAATACAACATTCCCGCATCAAATCTCCCGCCGCCACCGCTGCATCCCTCGATCAGAAGATCCGGATAGCGTTCATGCAGCCGCTCCAAAAAATCATATACACCGAGCATATAGCGGTGCAGGATTGCGCCCTGATTCTGCTCTCCCGCTGTTTTTGACCAGACATCGGTAAGATGACGGTTCATGTCCATCTTGACATAATCTGCTTTGGTTTCATCGAGCACTTTTGCAATCTGCGTAAAAATTCCGTCCACCACTTCTTTTCTGGAATAATCAAGCACCAGCTGATAGCGCGCACGCACCGGTTTCCGACCCGGAATTGTAAAAGCCCAGTCCGGATGCTCCCGGTAAAGATCACTGTCCTCACAGACCATTTCCGGCTCGATCCAGATTCCAAACTTCATGCCAAGTGCACGAATTTTTTCTGCAACCTGTGAAAGCGGCATGCCGAGTTTTTTCTCATTGACCGTCCAGTCGCCCAGTCCCGCCAGATCATCATCGCGCTTTCCGAACCACCCGTCGTCAAGCACCAGCATCTCTACGCCAAGCTCCGCCGCCTGTTTAGCGATCTCTATGATCTTTTCCCCGGTAAACTCAAAATAGGTTGCTTCCCAGTTATTGATAAGTACCGGTCTTTTGGTATCGCGGTATGCACTGCGGCAGATATGGCTGCGGATCAGCCGGTGCAGATTCCACGAAAGTGCCGAAAAACCATTTGCCGAATAACTCAGCACTGCCTCCGGTGTGTCAAACGTCTCTCCCGGCTCTAACTTCCACGAAAACATTTCATCGGATAAGCCCATGACAAGCCTTGTCTGCTCATACTGGTCTTTTTCTGCCTCCACCTTAAAATTGCCGCTGTACAAAAGCATACAGCCATAACATTCGCCGGCATCTTCCCCTGTCTGTTTGCCTGACAGCATCACAAACGGATTCTGCTGATGGCCGGATGCCCCCCGCCTGCTTCCAAAAACCTGATTTGCATGCTCCACCGGGGTGCGTTCAAAAATCCGCTCCATCCCATGTCTGCCATGGAAATGGATCACATCAAACTCTCCGGTCATAAAATCGAGTGCAGCACTTGCCGCCTTTTCTACATGAACCGCCTCTGTGCCACAGTTTGTAATCTGTACAGCCCTTGTGATGATATCAAGCTCTGCAAATACACCGTAGAGCAGTGTCACACGCACACCACCCGGTGCATCCTCCAGATATACTTTTAACGTCTCACTCTCTGCGCCCGTTTCGTCATAAGCAGCCGGAAGTCCCGGAATCTGATATTTTCCTTTACATACTTCACAGGAAACATACCTCAGATCCGCACAGTAACTCCCATCCGCATTTTTTTGCACAAACGCCGGACTGCGGAAATCCCCGTTTCCAAAACACGGATACTCCTGTGGCAGTGCATCCATGGAATATGTCTTGTCGCACTCCGCCTCATACGGATTGCCGGAAAATCCCCTGTCATAATAGGTCAGAAGATACCGCATATCGCCTGTTAAACGTTTTCCATAATAAAGATGGAGCAACTGCCCGTAATTGCCGACTCCCATCTGGTAAGTCGTATTTTTTGTATGCAGTGTGATCAGTTTCTGCTCCTGATCTATGATGATTGCCATAGTTTTTCCCCTTCCACTCCAAACTTATTTCCGGTAAAATACCTTTGCCTCGTAAGGTCTTAAATAGATGCCATTTTCTGTTTTTACCACATCGTCATAATTGCTGATCAGGACTTTCTCGTCCCCGGTAAAACCGTCTTCCAGGGTAAAATCCATCTCCTGCTCCCTGAAATTGCAGACCACAAACAGTTTCTCATCTCCAAGTGTTCTGGTGTACGCAAACACATCCGGGTGTTCAATCGCCTTACTCTTGTATACACCATACACAATAATCTCCATCTGATGACGCAGTTCGATCAGTTTCTTATAATAAGAAAATATAGAATCCGGATCGTTTACCTGTGCTGCCGCATTGATCTTTTTATAATTCTCATTGACAGAGATCCACGGTGTTCCTGTCGTAAATCCCGCATTGTCACTGTCATCCCAGTGCATCGGGAATCTTGCATTGTCACGGCCGATGGCATTGACAAATTTTAACATGGTCTCCTCGTCCAAAATACCGCCCCCGACAAAATCACGGTATGCATTTTTGATCTCAATATCGCGGAACTCCGAAAAATCCCTGCATTTCCGGTTTGTCATTCCAAGTTCCTCGCCCTGATAAATATAAGGTGTTCCCTTCATAAAATGCAGACAGGTTGCAAGCATTTTTGCAGAGATCTCGCGGTACTCCTCACTGTCATTTCCAAATCTTGACACGGCTCTTGGCTGATCGTGGTTATCCCAGTAAAGACTGTTCCAAGCCACACCTTCAAGTCCGTCCTCCCATTTCTGAAATACCTTTTTGAGCTCCACCAGATCAAAACTGCCGTCACTCCATTTGCCATACTGTGTCTGTCCGAGATTGACATGCTCAAATGTGAAGATCATATCCAGCTCATTTTCGTTTGTCCCGGCATAGCGTTTTGCATCTTCAACGCCTGCTCCGGCACCTTCGCCGACTGTCATCCAGTCAAATCTGGAGATTACCTTTTCATTCATCTCTTTTAAATACTCATGTACACGCGGGCCATTGTTGACATAAGGAGAAGAATCCCCGAATTTTTCATTGCCACGCACCACACCGTCCGGAAAACGCTGGTCTTTTGATATCATCGTAATGACATCCATACGGAATCCGTCGATGCCGCGCTCGCCCCACCAGGTCATCATGTCATAGACTTCCTGTCTGAGTTTTGGATTTTCCCAGTTGAGATCCGGCTGTTTTTTGGAAAACATGTGAAGATAATACATATCCGTTGTCTGATCGTACTCCCATGCGGATCCACCAAAACAGGAACCCCAGTTATTCGGTTCTTTTCCGTCTCTTGCCTCACGCCAGATATAATAATCGCGGTACGGGTTATCCTTACTTTTTCTGCTCTCCACAAACCACCGGTGCTCATCGGAACTGTGGTTGACAACCAGATCCATGACGATCTTAATGCCAAGTTTGTGTGCCTCGGCAAGCATTTCATCGAAATCTTCGAGTGTACCAAACTCCGTCATGATATCCCTGTAATCACTGATATCGTAACCGTTGTCATCGTTCGGAGACTGATAAACCGGGGATAACCAGATCACGTCAATTCCCAATAATTTTAAATAAGACAGCCGGCTCTTAATGCCGCGAAGATCGCCGACACCATCACCATTGCTGTCCATAAAGCTGCGCGGATAGATCTGGTAGACTACCGCTTCTTTCCACCATTTTTTTTCTTCCATAGGAATCCTCCATTCTTGCGCCGGTTTTGCGCATGCACTATTTACCTTCCTGCTATATACCTGGCTCATATACATATTGAATTAAGTCGTCTCCCTTACTACAAGTGATACCGGCAGAGTAGTGCGGTTCGGCACAAGTTCCCCATTGCCGGAACGGACGAGCAGTTCCACCGCCATTTTTGCCATCTCTTTGATCGGCTGATGGATCGTCGTGATCGGCGGCGTTGTTAATGATGCAATATTGACATCATCGAAACCCACGATCTTCATCTGCGACGGCACATCAATGTTCAAATTATGGCACACCTGAAGAAGCTGCGCTGCGATCAGATCACTGCTGGCAAAAATTCCGTCTGTATCCGGGTTTTCCTTTAGCAGTTTTTCGAGAATCTGATGGTATTCGAGATGATTATATTCAAAGGCCGTGGTATCTGCGATCTGGTAAGAAACCTTCTGTTTTTCACAGACTGCACGGAAACCAACTGCACGCGCATCCGCAGGCATGGCAGTTTCATGGACACCGCTGATGTGGATCAGATGTTTACATCCGCAGTCGATCAGATGCTGCGCTGCAAGACGTCCGCCCTGCTCATTGTCACACTCCACCTCCGCTGTTCCATTTTCAAGATAACGCTCAATCGTGATCAGCGGCACATTTAATCCGGTAAACTTTTCCACGCCGACCGTTCCACTGCAGAGAATGACTCCCGCCACACGGTTGCTCGTGCACATTTCCATGTACTCCCATTCTTTTTCATTTTTCTCCTGGGAGTTAAACAGTAAAATCTTATGATCATAATGATACGCCTGACTCTCCAAATTACTGATCAGCTCCGCAAAATACGGATGTCTGATGTGCGGCACGATCACACCGATCGTGTTCGTCGTCTGTTTGGAAAGCGAACGCGCTACTTCGTTCGGGCGGTAATTGAGCTTCTTCATCGCCTCGTATACTTTTTTTCTCGTTTCTTCGCTGATATATCCACGGTTATTCAGCACACGGGAAACAGTGCTTACGGTAAGCCCTGTCTCCTTTGCCACATCCTTTAAGGTTGCCATACTTCCTCCCCGAAAACCTGTATCTTCTCTATGCTGCCCTTTTCCACACAAAATTTCTCTGCAACTTCAGGCAGTTCGAATATACCTATGATTGTACCACAATCCGCAGTCACTTCAAGAATCACGTCATCAAAAAGCAAAGAAAAATCACGGATTCCGGCACCTATCGAAACTGTTTCCTCACCGGCTTTTAACTCACCAGTTTTTGCATTGTATACAACATTAAATTTCTGGTTGATTCGGGCACTTAAAATGTCCTCTGACTGTGCACGGGTAATCTGAATTTCTGTTGCCGTGTCCTGCCCAAATTTCCACTGAAACGTATTTTCCGTACTGTCATACACCAGTTTTTTACTGTTTTCATACTCCCTGACCGGTTCCTGTCTCAGCACCTTTTCACCATTCTTATATGCAACAGAAAATTCTCTCGGCAATCCCATCGCCCCGGTATAATTTCTTCCCCGGTTTGGCAGCCTTAACCACGGAACCGAAATCACACGATCCCCTGTATTGCTGTAAGTCTGCGCCGCATAAGCCATCTTGTTGATGTATGCCGCATGACGCACGCCGTCGGTCTGAAACTTAAATCCATCAAAGTCACCCCAGAAGTAGTAACCATCTGCACTCCAGAACATCCAGGTTTCATTTCCTTTTTCATCTTTCAGACATACCAGATCCGGACATTCCCACGCTTCTTTGAATGTCAGTCGGTCGGTCTGCTCCCAGTTTAACAGATCCGTGGAACGGAAAATGCCAAAGTCGCTTTCCTCCAACCACAGTGTCATGATATAGGCGTTGCTCTTTTCATGCCAGAACACCTTCGGATCACGGTTTTCTTTACAGACAGTCTGCAACACGCCTTTGTCAAGTTTATGGAGTGATTCTCCGCCATCGGTGCTGTATGCAACACGCTGGGTAAACTGCTTTCCTGTGCTCCATTTATTATTATTTCCGGCTGCCGTATAGAAAAATACCAGTGCATTTTCCGGCAGTCCAAGCATCTTACGATCGTTTACAATGCCGCTTCCGGAAAACATCGTTCCGGTCTCATCCGGGAAAAGCACGTCATCCTTCTGTTCCCAGTGCAGCAAATCTTTGCTCACGGCATATCCCCAGCTCATATTTTCCCACTGTACATCGAATGGGTTATGCTGGAAATATAAATGATACACGCCATCTGCATACACAAGACCATTCGGATCATTCATCCATCCGGTCTGCGGTGTAAAATGGATCGAAGGGCGGCGGAAAGCCTCACCCTGACCATTGCAGAAATATTTCTTCTCCGCTGCAGGTACGTCCTCATTTCTGATTCCGTCAAAGAAAGCCCTCCCAAGATCCCCTCTTAGAATTAGTGTTTTATCGGTAAATTGCTTTACCGGAAAACGGGCATAATAACTGACAGGGTATGTTTCATCCTCTGTCTGCCCTGCCGGAATCTGAAATTCAAACAGCTTTGTTTCGCCGTTTTTCTCCCGGCAGAATATCTCAAGCATACGGTTGTTTTTTGCCCCGCCAAATGGTAACTCGCCATACGCGGCACAGACTGGAATAAGCAGCCACCCTTTTTTAATGCATATTTCTTTTTCCATGTCCTACAACCTCCTACGGATATTTTTCCTTTTAAAATAGTACTTCAAAATCTTTAAAACGTGTGAACTTCTCCGTCCTCTGTATAAGTGATCTCAAATTTCTTCGCCTTAAAATCAGCGGAAAGCTTTGCCCATTCATTGCCTTTCTTTCGCACGATCACAAGTTTATCATCGTCACAGGTTTCCAGTTCAAACGTTCCGTCGAATGCCGGATGTGAATTACGAAATTCCATCATGCGCAGAAGTTCTGCCACGACCGGACGTTTTACTTCCGCATCGATTTCTTCTTTTGTATAGTAATGACGGTTGATATTCCGTCCTACCTTTGTCTCTTCCAGCAGTTTCAAATCATTTTTTCCTGCCAGCAGTCCGACATAATAAACCTGTGGAATACCAGGTGCAAAGAACTGAACTGCTCTCGCCAACAGATATGCATCATCCTCATCACCAAGTGCAGAATAATAGGAACAATTCACCTGATAAATGTCAAGGTTATTGTACGCTGCGGTATTGTAGATTTTCTTGACATTTGCACCAAATTTAAAGATATCTTCTTTTGTGCGTTCAATTTCCTCATCCGGCAGCAGATCTTTTACATCTACCACACCGATTCCGTCATGCGTATCAAGTGTTGTAAACTGTTTGCGCGGACAGATTTCAAACCAGTGTTTCAAATACTGTGTCTGTCCATAGTATAAAGCATTGATGAGCAGCATTGGAAGTGCAAAATCGTATACATAGTAATCTTCTTTTGCAATCTTCTCCTGCATCGTATAATGTTCATGGATTTCCGGTAAAAGTGTAACTCCGTAAGGTTTTACGATATCCTCACACTCTTTTAAGAATTCCCATACATCCGGCTCAATGAAAAAGCAGCTTGTTCCGGCTTTTTTGGTCGCATAGGCAAATGCGTCGAGGCGGATCATTGCAGCGCCATGTTCACACAACGTCATTAAGTTATCGCGGATAAAGCATTTTGCCGTCTCAGATTTACAGTTGATATCGATCTGTTCCTCATCAAACGTACACCATACTTTTTCAGATGTTCCGTCTGCAAAATGTGCCTCCACATACGGCGCACGCGGTTTTCTCTTGTAGATTGCATCCACCTGCTCCTCGGTCGGCTCCCCATTTTCCCAGAAATCTTTGTAGCGGATGAACAGGTCATGATACTCAGACGCATCCTTTTTCTCCAGAAAGTCTTTGTAATATGGACTCTGCGCTGAAATATGATTGATCATATAATCAAACATCAGGTAATATTTTTCTGCTAAATGTTCCACATCGTTCCAGTCTCCGAATGCCGGATCGACTTTGTGGTAATCCATCGGTGCAAATCCCCGGTCTCCCGAAGAAGGGAAAAACGGAAGAATATGGATACCGCCTACTGCATCTTTAAAATATTTATCTAAGATCTCGTTCAAGTCTGCCAGATTATGGCCCATTGAATCCGAATAGGTAATCAGCATACATTTATTTTCTAACTTTTTCATATCAATCTCCCTTTCTACTTATGATTTCACCGCACCGGCTACCACGCCATCAATGATTTCTTTCTGCAGGAACAGATATAATACCAGAATCGGGGCAACAGTAAGTACCAGTGCTGCCATGATCACACCGTAATCAGAAGAATAAGTTCCATAGAAAGAATAGGTGGATAACGGAAGTGTATATAAGTTTTTCTTTCCAAGTACCAGTGACGGAAGCAGATAGTCGTTCCAGAATGCCAGTACGTTTAAGATCACAAGGGTTGCCGTAGTCGGTTTTAACAGCGGAAATACGACCTTGAAAAATGTCTGTACATTGGTACATCCATCCAGATAAGCTGCCTCTTCGAGTGAGATTGGGATACCGCTCTTGATAAATCCCTGATAAATGAATACTGACATACTCAACGCAAAACCTGTATGCATAAAGATCAGTGTCAGTCTGTGGTTTAACAAATGAAGCCCGGAACCATAAATGGAAACTAACGGGATCATGATCGCCTGGAATGGAATGATCATGGATGCTGCCATCAGTGCAAAGAATACTCTGGAAAATGTATTTTTTGCACGGGTAAAATAATATGCCACCATGGATGCAAAAATGATGACGAGCAATGTGCTTAACCCAGTGATAAACAGGGAGTTTCCAAACGCTTTTATGAATTCCATTTTCTCAAATGCTTTTGTGTAGTTTGCAAGTGTATATCCCTTTTCTGTGATAAGGGAAAATGGATTCTTGATGATATCACGTTTCTGTTTAAAGGAGTTTAACAGCACCAGAATGAACGGTACCATATAAAGCAGGAATAAAACAATGATCGCTGTAAATCCAACAACATCCAATACACGGCGTTTTGTTCCGCCTACTTTTGAATTTCTGCTCATTATGCCTCTACCTCCTTCTTCTTTCCGATATAGATCTGCGCACCGCTGATACATGCAACAATAATAAATAAGATCAGTGCTTCAGCCTGGCCTACACCATAATTTCTGGACGTGAATGCCTTTTCATAGACATGCATCGCAACCAGTCTGGTGGAACCGTAAGGCTCACCGCCTGTCAATGTAAGGTTTACATCATAAACCATGAACGCTCTTGATAAGGTAAGGAACAGACAGATAACAAACGACGGCACCATCAGCGGTAAGATAATGCTCTTCATTTTCTGGAGACCAGTTGCCCCATCTATGCTGGCTGCCTCAAGCACATCTGTGGACAGCCCTGTGAAACCGGCGATGTAGATTAACATCATATAACCGGATAATTGCCAAACTGTAACGATCACCATGGACCAGAATGCTTTATTCGGATCCGCTAACCAGGAAGTGGAAAATAATCCCCAGCCTGTGCTCTTTCCCATGTTTACAAGCACTCTTGAAAATACGAACTGCCAGATAAATCCAAGTACGACACCACCGATCAAATTCGGTGTAAAGAAACCGGCACGGAAAAATTTCTGGCCTTTGATTCCGTTTGTCAGTGCATATGCTAAAAGGAATGCTACTGCATTGACTAAGATTACCGATAAAACTACATATTTTAAAGTAAGTCCCATAGAGGACCAGAATGCCGTATCTTTAAATACGGAAATATAATTCTGCACGCCGATAATATTTTTTACTTTGCTGACTCCATCCCAATCGGTCAGTGTCAGGTAAAAACCATACAGGAAAGGCAGTATGACAACTGCACAGAAAATTAGACATCCCGGCAGTGCAAAGATACATAGATTTTTAATTTTTTCTCCCGTTTTTCTACCCATAACCCTAATTCCTTTCTGATATCCCCACGGAAACTGCCATCATGCTTTTTCAGATGGCATTCCCGCAGAGATGATATATGGCTGTGATCCGTACGGTCACGCTCAGATATTTTTGTTTTTTCTTTAGATACGATTAATTCTGTGATGTCCAGTAGTTGTCGATGTCTGCTGCAAGATCATCTCTTGTACACTGTCCGCCAAGGTATTTCTGCATGGAAGCTCCAAGTACGCTCCAGTGGTCAGAAGGTGCGATATAGCTGGATGAATAGGTGTTTCCTGCTGCCATTTTTGCCTGAATGTCTTTTCCAAGCGGATCTAATACTTCATAAGTATTGTTTTTACATGCCGGGATCACTGCTGCGTCTTCTACTAACATTTTCTGTCCGTTGTCAGAGTATACCAGCCAGTTGACAAATGCCTTTGCCGCCTCCTGCTGCTCCGGTGTGGACTGCTCTGCATCGATCATTAACTGTTTAATTGCGCTTGCCTGAATACCGTTGTTTGCAAAATCAGAAGTATCATTTCCTAAAACATATGGAATGAATCCATACTCATCACTGTCAGAAGCGCCTGCCTCTTTTAAGTTTGGCCAAGCCCAGCATCCATTGATCCAGAGAGCGGCATCGCCGTCAGCTAAGAAGATCGGATCCTGATCGTAAAGAGCGCCTAAAGGATCCTCTCCGTTGATGTTGTACTGGCTTAATAAATCAAAAGTATCCATGAACTCGTTGAATCTGTCATAATCTTCTGCCTTTAATGTACCTGCTTTTAACTCATCGATCACTTTGGCACTTCCCTCTGTGGTTCCGTCGTAGGAATCATAGATAAATCCAAGCTGATGTGCGCCTAAAGACCAGTCTTCTTTGGAGATAACAACCGGATTCTCCATGCCGCCTGCACGAAGGTTTTCAAGCAGTTCCTTTAATGCATCGTAGGAATTGATGGTGGATGGATCAAACTCTTCTCCTAAAGTATCCTCGATCGCTGTTTTATTGTAAATGATTCCACGTCCCTCAACACAGAGTGGGAAGCTGTATATCTTTCCGTCAACCTGTGTGGTCTGGTTTACACACTCTTTTACCCACTCTTCATCGGATAGATCAACTGCATACTGGGAAGCAAGTGCAACAACGTCTGTGGCATCTATGATCGCCATTGTCGGTGCTGTTCCTGAGTTGTATGCGCTTGTAATTCTTGTATACGGAGACTCACCGGTTCCACATGCCTGAACCTCAAGCTCGATTCCTGTATCTTCTTTAAACGCCTCTGCCATATCTTCAAGTGCTGTCTGGATCTCAGCTTTACTGTTTAACATGGTGATCTGTGTTCCTGCTAAATCTGCGGTGTCGATATTCCCTGTGCTCTCAGTTCCGGCTGCTGTACTCTCACTGGCATCGCTGCTGTCCGCTGCGTTGCTTCCTGCGTTACTGCCTGTATTTGCGCTGCCGGAATTGCTGTTGCTGCCACAGCCTGCTAACATCCCCATTGTCATTGCTGCTGTCATGAATACTGCTACTACTTTTTTTGCTTTCATTGTTTCTCCTCCACTCTTTTTTCTCTAAAAATATGATAGGTTCCCGTTCCCAAACTTACTAATTCTTTTTCTGTCCGTCATTGCTGTCCTTACTGTGCCCTTACTTTAACACAGCCTTCTCCGTATGTCAATCGGTTGACATACAATTTGTCAGTTATAATCAAATAATCGCTTCTATTTTTGTACATATTCACAACATATATTTTGCATTTTTAATCATTTATGGGCAGAAAGGACTATTGAAGCCTTGTGTTTTATGTTAATCGGTTGACATTTTAAATTTTATCAATTCCGATTCCTGTTTATGGTACTGGAAAAACACACACCTATCATGCAAAGCAAAAAGAGGACCTCACAACTTAGTTGCAAAATCCTCTTTCCGGTGTGCCACACATTTTACTGTATGACGGGTATATTAAATTTATTTGGGAACTACTTACTGATCTTTATCTTCTTTGCACTGCTGAAACTTCCATAAACTTTTGCTCCTGTGGAATCTTTCTTATAAGCACGTACTTTTACATAATATGTCTTGCCTTTTGCCAATTTTCCAAGTGTTTTTGATGTGCCTGATATTGTTACTTTCTTTACATTCTTTTTGAATTGCTTATCCGTAGAATAAACGATCTGATATCCGGCTGCACCGTCCACTTTCTGGACTGTAACTTTTGCTTTTCTTCCCGAAACAGCTTTCATTTTCTTAATTGCAGATTTCTTTACGGTCACTTTCTGCCATTTCGCATATAAAGTAAGATTCTTTTTGCTGCTCTTTGAGATTGTTTTAATTCTCTTTGTATACTTGCTGTCTGTATACCAGCCCTTAAAGACATATCCCTTTTTGGAAGCAGATTTTAAATTTACCTTTTCATTGTAATAATATTCCGGGTTTTTGCTGCTGTTTTTACCTTTTCCTAACTTATAGGTAATTTTATAACCTACCGTGATCTTACAGGACGCGCTTACTCTGCTTCCATCTTTTGCCGTTGCCGTGATCGTGGTCACACCATTTTTCAATGCTTTTACTTTCCCATGCTTATCAACAGTCGCAACTTTTTTGTTGGAAGATGTCCACTTAACGTCTTTAATATCTGCATCAGATGGTGAAACAACAGCCTTTAATGTAAGCGTTGCACCTTTTTTCATTCCGGCTTTTGTTTTATTTAACGTGATTTTTTTAACTTTTACTTCTTTCTTCTCTGTTTCCGGTTTCTTTTCTGTATCTTTCTCCGGAGCATTTTTAATTTCTCCAAGTTTTACAGTACCAAATACTTCCGGCTTAGACCATCCCATTCCTGTTTCATCGTTCCAGCTCAATGTACCAATTCTTTTGCCACTTGCATCAGCATCATTGATCTGAAATTCAAGTCCGATCTCATCTCCGGCTTTTGGTGTGATATCCGTCCATTTAAATGACGCTTCAACAACATATCCGTCAGAAGTTATTTTTGCCACAGACTTCATATTCTCTTCAAGGCACTTTTTGCCATTAAATGAGTGATCATTTACATAACTGATCCTGTACTGCTTGTCATCGTCTTCATAAGAGTTGGATTTTCCATTATTTTCGTCGATAAATACTTCTAAGGAATCCTGCTCCCATGCATCACCGTTGGTATTATTGAGGACAGGATCTTTGATCTCGGCATATACATAAAAATTGTCTTTATCCCAGAGTAACTTCGCATTTGCAGAAACATTGGAGCCGAGATTGATTGTAATCGGAATGGTTCCGACATTATCCCATACTGCATCTTTATCTCCGTCTACGGTAACTGTACCATAGGCAGCTTTCTCCACCCCTGGTTTCATCGTTACTTTCGCGTAATATTTACTGCTTGTTCCCTGTTTTCCTGTCAAATCATTAAATGCGGCTGTTTTATCCCCATTTGTGACCACAACATCCATTCCGATCACTTTTGCAACGGAAAGTCCTGATAACGGTACCTTTATGGTTGCCTGATAACCATTTTCTACTTCTGCTGCCTCGCTTCTTTTTACCGTTACGGTCACTGGTGTGATGTCATCTTTTCCGGAATTTGCAGAATCCACATAAACAGCAACTGCATCATTATCATCTTTTACGGCATCTTCTACCGTAACCTGCACGGTAAGACCATCTTTATCCCACATCGAAATAAAGGAAGCCGTGATATCATTCTGCATGATACTGTATGTCTTTCCTGTCACTGCATCACCTTTTTTCTCTGCAGCAACTACATCCTGAATTGACGGCTGGAGTCTGGATGCATCTACATACGCCCAGTACGCAGGTTTTGCTTTATAATTTCCATCAAAAAGCAATGGGCACTGCGCAGAGCCGTCTGCACCACCACCAACACCAGACTGTTCATGTAACCATGAATTTGGCTCGATGACCCCCCATACGGTCAATCCGGAAACGTTCGAACCATCTGCTTTTAAGCCTTTGATCGCATCGAATAACTGTTTATGGCAATATGCAATTTTAGTATACTCGCTCTCTTTTGTTGCCATACCTGATGTATAAGATGCACTTGATTTAAAATCAAGCTCTGTAAGCTGTACTTTTCCTGCAGCTTTTGCATATTTTTCAGCCACTGTTTTAAACTGCGTGGCAGAAAAACTATCCACACTGTAATGTGCCTGCATGCCAAATGCATCCAGTCTGGTTCCATCGGCAGCCTTTACATCATTGATGAGTTTTACAATACCCTCACATTTTGTATTATCCGTCTCACCAAAATCGTTGTAATAAAGCTCTACATTTTTCGGTGCATACTGGTTTGCATATCTGAAGGCATTGATGATAAATTCGTTGCTCTTATATACATGCCACCAGCTTGAATTATTTCCATGACGGATCTCATCGAGACTTTCCGCTGCACTCACGGTATCTGTACGGTAAGAGTTTCCAATGACAGCCTCATTTACAACATCCCAGCCATAAAATAATCCGTCATATTTTCCATTTGCAGCTTCCCCGAAGTAATGGTCAAAGACACTTGAAATAAACCATTCAAGACGGCGGTTCATGGTTTCTTTGTCCACATAAGGTTTGGTTTTATCATAATTTTCATGGAAAAACCATTCCTGTGTCTGGGAATGCCATACAAGGACATGACCACGGATACGGATTTTGTTATCCGGATTTTCATTATTCCACTCACAGATTTTATTTATTAATTTATCTGCACGTGAAAAGTCCAAGCTGTCACCGGCTTCATTTACGACCGGGACTTCAAGATCCTGTCCTTTAAATTGGATCGTCTTTGTGTTGACTTTATCCTCTAACTGATAGTTGAACAATGCATCCGGTTTTAATTCGTTTCCAAGTGTAACCGCATTAAAGTGTTTTTCCACCAGTTCCATCAGCGTATCATCATTGATCTCATCACCGGTCACTGCTGTGCCGGCAACTACATCATTGCCTAAAGCAGCTTTCACACTTTCTTTCCAGTCCGGGATGTCCTTCTCAATAGATGGCTTTTCTCTTTCAATCTTATTCATGGACACACCGGTCACATAGTAAGTCCCTTTTACGCAATCGCCCTGTCCATAGTTGGTTCCCTGTTCTATAATACGGATGACCACCTGATCTGCAGCTTTCGGTATTTTGAAAGTTCCCTCATATTTTGTCCATTCTCCAGCTTTTAATGTCTTTGTACAGTCTCCTGACAAAATACCTGCTGAATAACTTCCAAGATATGTTGCCTCACCACCGGAAACATAGAATGGTGCAAACTCCACATTTCTCTGCTCTTCCGGAGCATCTTTGTAATCATCGGACAATTTCGCCCAGAATGAGAATTTGTATGTTTCCCCTTTTTCAACCGCATCCGTGATATCCTGCGAAAAACAATCCCCAGGGGTGGCAGTTTCCTGATTACGTGTAAGTACACCGTATGTTTTAAGACCGGAATCTGCGATTTCTTCTTCCTCTGCTGCAACTGAAACAACCGATTCTCCGGCTGCACTGTTCCATGACTCCGCCGCTTCGGACGCTGCAAAATCACCGTTTTTTATAATATTATCCCCCAATTTTGCATCGCCTGCTCCTGCTTTCAGTTCAAAGGTCACGCTCACAAGACTTACCGTTGCATTTTCCGGTTTATCTTCCGTTATCATGATTCCGACTGCATCAATAGCGCCATCCCCCGATGGATTTATCGTATACTCCGTCTGTCCGCTTAATCCGTACTGTGTATTAGCTGCTGTTGCATCATCTCCACCGTTGTATACTTTCAGACTGATCGGTACTTTCTGATCCGCCACCTGAAATGTAACAGCATTCACCTGTGACATTTCGATACTCTCCGGCAACGTCCATTTCACCTGATTATACTGTTTTGCAAAAGACAATTTCCACTGTCCATCTGCGAGTTCATAATCCGCGTCTCCCCATGCCACTTTCAGCTGATCTGCAGTAAAAACTTTTTTTACCCCTGAATTTTCGTTTTCATCTGCATAGACAACTGCATTTTCAAGATATGGTGTCAGCACCGGTCCTATCCCGGTAAAAACCATAGCACTGCACAAGGCTGCGCATACCCCTGCTTTCCAATTTCGTTTCAAACCCCGTTCTCCTCCTTTTATATATTTTCTACCGTTACAAATTTATGTTAGCAGAAGAAAATATTAAAAATAGAGGAATTTTTATAGAAAAAAACCGGACAGATAATAGAATACACTCTCTGCAGACATCCATTATCATGAGTTAAAAAAGTGGAGAATCCTGCAAAAAACAAAATTCTCCACTTTCTATCATGTTTTTACCACATGACATATATTATAAATTTACTTTTTGGGCTACTTACTGATCTTTACCTTCTTCACACTGCTGAAACTTCCATAAACCTTTGCGCCTGTGGAATCTTTCTTATAGGCACGCACTTTGACATAATAAGTCTTGCCTTTTGAAAGTTTGCTTAAGGTTTTTGATGTTCCTGTCACTGTCACTTTCTTTACAGCTCCCTTTTTCACAACGACTTTTTCCCATTTCGCATATACAGTAATGTTCTTTTTACTGTTCTTTGCGATCGTTGTGATTTTCTTTGTGTACTTGCTGTCTGTATACCAGCCTTTAAATGCATAACCTTTCTTTGAAGCTGCCTTTAAGTTTACTTTCTGGTTGTAATAATATTCCGGATTCTGGTCATTATTTTTTCCTTTACCCAGTTTATAAGTGATCTTACAGGAAGCACTCACACCACTGCCGTCTTTTGCTGTCGCTTTGATCGTGGCAGTTCCGTTTTGCAGTGCTTTTACTTTTCCGTTTTTGTCAACGGCAGCAATTTTTGTATTGGATGAGGACCACTTGATACCTTTATTTGTTGCTTTTTCCGGTGCGACAACAGCCTTCAATGTAAGGGTTTCACCTTTTTTCATTCCAGCCTGTGTCTTGTTTAATGTAATTTTATGGCTGTATCCTTCCCACTACTAGGGCGGATTAGGAACTTTCATCCATTAGTGACGTGCGCCGCAAGGCGCACCAAAAAACACCGTGCCAGCGTTTCAAACGTCTGCACGGTGTTTTATTCATCACATATTGTTATTCACTATGAGTTTACTCGCTGCGAATTTATTCACATACGTATGGCATTAATGCAACGTGACGAGCTCTCTTGATAGCTACTGTAAGAGCTCTCTGATGTTTTGCACAGTTGCCTGTGATACGACGAGGAAGGATTTTTCCTCTCTCAGAGATGTATCTCTTTAATTTGTTTGTATCTTTGTAATCGATTACGTTATCTTTTCCACAGAAAACGCAAACTTTTTTTCTTCTATGCATTGGGCGTCTCTTCATTGGTGCGCCATCTTTGTCTGCTGCTTTATTGAAAGCCATGATAATTACCTCCTGTTGTTATCGTAAACCGCTATGTGAACCCACATCACGATTTCCATTAGTTAAATGGTAACTCTTCATCAATTCCATCCGGAATATTCATGAAGCCATCACCTGCTGCACTGCTCGGTGACGGTCTGTCGGAAGGATTAAAACCGGAGTTATCTCCACCGCCGCTGGCATTCTTGCTTTCTGCAAACTCTACGTTCTCAGCAACAACGTCCGTCGTGTAAACACGCTGTCCGTCTTTGTTGGTGTAGCTGCCAGTCTGAATACGACCTTCCAGAACGAATTTTGTTCCCTTACGTCCGAATCTCTCCAAAAACTCTGCTGTTCTGCCAAATGCAACACAGTTGATAAAATCTGTATTCTGATCATCTCCGTCACGGCGGAAACGGCGATCTACTGCAAGTGAAAATCTTGCGATCGCAGTAGCACTCTCGCCCTGAGAATAACGGATCTCTGCGTCTCTGGTTAATCTTCCCATAAGAATAACTTTGTTCATATACGATTCCTCTCTTCTATCAAACAAACCGTTGTCAGTTCAAAGAATCTTATTTCTCGTCTTTTCTTACTACTAAGAAACGAAGAACATTGTCCATGATGCGGACATCGCGCTCAACTTCTGCCGGAACAGTAGATGCAGCGTCGAACTGGATGAAATAATAGAAAGCTTCTGACATCTTCTGGATCTCATATGCTAATTTCTTCTTACCAGCCTCTTCTACTTCTGTTACGTTACCACCGGCACGAGTGATGTACTCTTTTGCCTTTTCTACGGTAGCTGTTCTCGCATCGTCTTCGATCTTTGCACTAACAACAAGTGCTAATTCATACTTATTCATGCGAATTTTCCTCCTTTTGGTCTCTGGCCCGCTCTTATATGAGTGAGCAAGGAATTTAATAATATATCACGAAGATATATTTTATCATAAAAATCAATAGTTTGCAAGAACTTTTTACTCAGCTTCCTTGCTCAGCTTCCTTTTTGCGGATTTCTCTGGTATTTTTCTCCACAAGTTTTCTTGCGATCATGATCTGGTGCCCGCAGCCTAAGCATTTCAACCTGAAATCTGCACCCACGCGCAGGATCTCCCATTCACTGCTGCCGCACGGATGCTGCTTTTTCAACCGCACCACATCACCAACTTCATATTTATCCATAAATCCTCTCTATTCTCCTATACTATTTATTCTGCGAGCAATTTGCTGCATCAATTGCGATCACAAGCATCATTCCAAGCAGTTCATCGCCCGGATTGGTAAAATCGATCACATACGTATCACCCCAGTGGAGTAATTGTTTTGAAATATGAATAATGGAACTGCAGCCGGAATATACATCATAATCCCAGCCAAGGAAATCTCCCTCCACACGCCATCCATTAAAATCAATATCATATTTCGGCTGGAACAGGGTAAACTGTTTTTCGATCTGTCCTCTTTTGATCCCACCTGTTTCAATTTCAAAGACCGGAAGAAGATTAAACAGCTTCTGACGGATCATTCCAACCTCAACATGTGCCGCATCATAGACATGGATCTGATGTCCAAGTGCAAACACCTCTGCCCTGACAAAATACCGTACATTGCCCTCCTCATCATAGACATCATAAGTATCTGACCATGAAAACACTCTCTGTTTTATCAGTAAACGCATACATTCTCCTTTTTAGACGTTTAAAATAGTACTTACTCTGTTTACCGGATCTGTGAAAACACTTCGCCAAGCCCTGCCTGGATTAAAAGATCTGCTCTGCCATCCATCGGTGTTGTAGATTTATTGATAAGCACCAGCTTGTTTCCCCGGTAATAGTCGATCAATCCTGCAGCCGGATATACTGCCAGCGAAGTTCCACCAATGATAAGCACATCTGCATGGCTGATATAAAATACAGCATCCTCTAAGGTCTGCTGGTTCAATCCCTCTTCATAAAGCACCACATCCGGTTTGATCTTACCTCCACACGCATCACACAGCGGAATCTCTGTACCGGATTTTAAAATATATTCTGCATCAAATCCTTTTCCACACTTCTGACAGTAATTGCGATGCACGCTGCCATGCAGCTCTAAAACACGCCTGCTTCCTGCCATCTGATGCAGTCCGTCAATGTTCTGTGTGATGACGGCTTTTACCTTGCCCGCAGCCTCTAACTCTGCAAGTTTCTGGTGTGTCACATTTGGTTTTGCATCAAGACATAGCATCTTATCACGGTAAAAACGGTAAAATTCTTCTGTATGTCTCATATAAAAGGTATGACTTAATATCGTCTCCGGTGGATAATCATATTTCTGATTATAGAGTCCATCCACACTCCTGAAGTCAGGGATGCCACTTTCGGTAGAAACACCTGCTCCCCCGAAAAATACAATATTATCTGACTCCTGTACCATTTCTAAGAACTTTTCTATATTTGACATGATCAATCCTTTCTCAGGACAAACTGTCCCACCAGTTCATTTAAAGACACTGCCTGTGCAGACAGCTCCTCACTGGTTGCAGATGATTCCTGTGCTGCTGCAGAATTTGACTGAACCACCTCTGAGATCTGGTTTACCCCTGATTCTGCCTGTTCCATCGCTCTTGCCTGCTCTGCCGACTGTTCGCTTAACATCTTTGATTCCTCAGCGATCTCTTTGATTCCTTCAACTACTTCCTCTAATGCCGCAGAAGCGCTTTCTGCCGCCTTATTCCCCTCTGCGATCTCCTGCAGGGAACCTTCGATCAGCTGGCGGGTATCAACTGCTGACTGCGCACTCTGCTCTGCCAGTTTCCTGATCTGGTCCGCAACAACCGCAAATCCTTTTCCCGCTTCCCCTGCACGGGCAGCTTCGATCGCTGCATTTAAGGATAACAGATTCGTCTGGCTTGCAATATCTTCGATATCAGAAATAATATTTTCGATTTTGGTCGATGTCTCATTGATCCGTCCCATAGCATCCGTCAAAGCCGTCATCTGTTCGCGGCTGTTATCTGCCTGCTTTGCATACTGGCTTGCTTTCTGGTGCGATGCCTCAAGCTTTTCTGCCGTGGCATTGACATTGTCCGTAATGTTCGTGATCGTTGCCGTCAGTTCTTCCACGGAACCTGCCTGGTCTGTTGCCCCTTCTGCCAGTGCCTGTGCAGATTCTGCCAGATTTTCAGAACCAGCAGAAACCTGTTTTGAAGCATCTTCAACCTGCTGTAACGTACTGTTCATCTGACGGTTCATCTTTCTCATGGCATCTTTTAAGGCTACAAATTTTCCGACATATTTATCTTCGATCCTGGTTCCGACAGCATAATTACCAGCCGCCATTTCTCCTAACAGCTCCCCTGCATCCGTAATAATCAGGTTCAGATTATGCGCCATCTGTTCCGCTTCTAAGATCATCTCTTTGATCTCGTCATCTGCCTCGCTCTCCGGGAACGGGCTGTCAAGATCACCTTCTGCAAATGATTTCAGACGTTCTGCCAAAGCTGTCAGAGGCTTTTCTATATCTACAGCCATCGTATTTCCGATACGGATGGAAATCACAATACAGACCACGATCACCGCTATGATCACGATCATAAATATGAGCTCCATATTATGTAATGATGCCTTTGATGCATCACCCTTTTGTACATTCAGATCCATCAGTGTTGCCAGATCCTGATAAATTTTGTCATACTGTGGTGAGAGTTCACCGGTGTCGATTTCCTGTGCTTTTAAATAACCATCATCCGAAGATGATGTTGCAAGCTCTAAAACTTCTGCATCAATATCCCAATAGCCGTCCAGATCCGTAACTAACGTATTATATGCCTCTTTTGCCTGTGGGAAAACCATGGTACTTTCTATGTCTTTCAGATATGTTTCAAAGGCTTCCTTTTTCTGATCATGCAGCGATACCTGTGCCTCGATCATGTCCTCCTCATCATATCCAACAACAGCACGCAGGGCGCTTCTCGTCTCTGAAAATGTAACCATTGCCTTACCGATATCTCCCTGCGAGAATCCATAATTAGTCATCGCATATTCATATCGGCCAGACGCGACCAGCATTGCAATAATTCCAAGCACTGCTGCGATCGTCGCAATGCCTGTTACCATTTTAAATCCGGTATTTAACCGCTTTTTTATCTTCATGTCTTTCAGCTTTTGCATAACCGTTCACCTTCCCTTTTGTAATATACCTTTAACATGCATAATTTTAGTATATTTTCGATGCATTTTCAAGGTTTACCACCCACGATACTGCTAAATTTTATCATCAAAAAACAGTAGTCTAGCAATCTGCTTTCTGCAGCTCTAAACTACTGTTTTTTAGTTGCGGGAACAGGATTTGAACCTGTGACCTTCGGGTTATGAGCCCGACGAGCTTCCAGACTGCTCCATCCCGCGATATTGCAACAGAACAAATGCCCTGTTCATTTACATAACATTATTATAGACCTTTTTTTCTTTTTGTCAAATCATTCCTGCCAGCACTACGCTCGCAGCCATTCCTGCTGCCGTTGCAGCCAATGCCCCTGCAAGCGTATACCGGCTTTTTTTAATCTTTACACTCATGAAATAAACAGACATCGTGTAAAAAATCGTCTCCGTACTTCCAAGCATGATCGACGCCATCCGCCCAAGCAGCGAATCCGTCCCATACTCCTTATAAATATCTAAAAGTAAACCTGTTGCCGCCGAAGATGAAAACATTTTCACAACAGCAAGTGGAAGCAGTTCGGACGGGAATCCGATCTTTTCTGTGAAAATAGCACATACATTTGAAAAACATTCCAGAAATCCGGACGCACGCAGGATTCCAACAGCAACCATCAGTCCGATCAGTGTTGGCATGATCCCTATGACTGTTTCAAATCCGTCTTTCGCTCCCTCGATAAACTCTTCGTAGATATTGTGCCTGCACAACAGCCCATATCCGATAATCAAAAAAATCAGAAGTGGTATCATGATATCGGATAAAAACATCATTATCTGCATAGGACACTTCCCGAAGCTGCTGTTAGTTTATTATATGTATCAACGATTCACATTATTCATGCGATTTTCGCGCCAACCGTTCATAATCCTCCTGCGGCATCGGTTTTGCGAAATAATATCCCTGAATATAATTACAGCCAAGTCTCTTTAGCATCTGTACCTGTTTCTTTTCTTCAACGCCTTCTGCAATGACCGGCATATCCAGCGCTTTTGCCATCTGGATAACTGCCGCTAAGATCTTTTCTCCGCGCCCATCATCTTTGCCTTTGGAAAGAAACTTCATATCAATTTTCAGCACATCCAGATCAATGTCCTTTAACACGTTCAAAGATGAATATCCGCTTCCAAAATCATCCATCAGAATTGTAAATCCTGCCTTGTGCAGATAATTCACCGCATTTAAGATGACATTTTCCGTATCGGAAAAAACACTCTCCGTCAGTTCTAAGTGCAGGTACTCCGGTGGTATCCGGTATTTTTCCACAAGATTGACCAGTGACTCTAAAAAATTGGGATTATAAAGGTTGACACGGGAAACATTCACAGAGATCGGATCCGGCTTACGTCCTGCTCTTAACGCCGTGGCAATAAGCTGGCAGACCTGATCCCACACATAATAATCAAGTTTTATAATAAAACCGTTCTTCTCGAAAACAGGTATAAACTCTCCCGGTGAAACCATCGTCCCATCCGGTTTTTTCCAGCGTACAAGTGCTTCCGCGCCACGCGGCGTATAACCATCTAACTCATACTTCGGCTGAAAATAAACGACAAACTGTTTTTCCTCAAGTGCCGTATCCATTTCGTTTATGATCTGCTGCTCCCGCTGCATCTCTTTTCCCATCTGTTCCGTGTAGAGTGCCTCATGATGCATATACTGCCCCTTGCATTCCTGTGCCGCAATTACAGCATGCTCATAGATTGCCGATACCTCCATCTCCTTGTCCCGGATGATATAACATCCCGCCGACGTCTCAAGATAACAGCGCAGCTCCCCGTTTTTCTTCACCTGTTCCCGGATCTTCTGGGCGATCAGCAGTGCATCCTGTTCTTTTTCTACCGCAACACAGATTCCAAAAACATCGGAATTTAATCTGCCATAAGTATACGTCTTATATGCACTGAGTACACCGCAGATATTGTGCGCCATACATCTTAACAGACGGTCTCCTTCTGCCGCACCATAGAAAGAATTGATCATTTTAAACCGGTCAATATCCAGCCGGATAAATGCAAATGTCTCATCCTTACTGTCATCCAGCATCTCCCTCGTCTTCTGGTAAAACATCTGACGGTTATAAATTCCTGTCAGGGAATCATACTCTAAAAAGTGCTGTTTGCTCCTTTTGATAGCGTTCATGACACGAAACCAGATGATCTCCCGGTGGAATGACTTCGGTATAAAATCCCATACCCCATACTCCAGACAGCGTTTTTCATTTTCCACATTGTCTTCCGTTGTCGCAATGACGATCGGAATATACTTATATTCGCTGTGTTTTTTGAATTCCTCCAGGAAAGCAAATCCATCCATTACAGGCATAATAAGATCCAGTATAATTGCCGCTACCGAAAGTCCTTTATCCTTTTTCAGATACTCCAGTGCCTTTTTCCCGTCTTCTGACTCTACGATCTGATAAGCTTTACGGAAAATATCAGCCAGGGACTGCCTGTTGAGCTTATTATCATCTACAATCAAGATCTTATTTTTTTTCATTGGTATCCCTCACTTTCTCTGAGGATTTGTCTTACACATAAATCTATTCTCATTATAATGTCTTTTATCAAATAGTACAACGAATTATTTGTCAGATTTTGTAAATATTTTGTCTGATTTTACAAAAAATAATCGCAGTCAGTGTACTGCATGTCGTTGCGATCAGTGCCGGACCGACGATCTGCGCCGGATTCACACTTCCATACTGGCTGCGGTAGGCAATAATGTTTACCGGTATGATCTGAAGGGATGAAATATTGATGATCAAAAAATCACACATCTCATTGCTGGCGGTCCGCTCCCCTTTTTTTACTGTGCCATCTGAAAATGCTTTCTTTCCACGCTCTTTTTCTAATTCCGCCAGCGCCTCCATCGCTTTTAATCCGGCTGGTGTTGCTGCCCATCCCAGTCCGAATATATTTGCAATCATATTGGTGGCAATATATTTATTTGCCGGATGATCTTTTGGAATATCCGGGAACAGAAAATGCAGCACCGGCGCAAGACGCCTTGACAATCCTGCAATGATACCTGTTTTTTCAGCGATTTTCATCAGTCCAACCCAGAAAGACATCACTCCCATCATGGTAATACAGAGTGTTACCGCCTCTTTTGCCGAGTCAAGCGCTGCCTGCGTAACCGCCGGAAGTGTGCCGTGAAATGCGGCAAATACAACGCCTGTCAAGATCATAAATGCCCAGAGATAATTCATATGTACCTCTCCGGTTTTTCTTTTATTTTATTTCTATATATCGCCATATATGTACCATTATTCATATAGAACTTTTTCAGTTATTTTTTCTAAATGTCAACATATATATCACTAACACCTGGATTTTTGAACTGAGGTATTTTATCTTGATATGGTTTTCTGATATTTTTCACAAATTTCCACGCTTAAGCCGGATATCCACACTTTTTCTCATTTTGCTGGTCGTTTTCCCCACAGTTTTCTCAGACGGATGCGCTTTCTCCAGGCATGCTCCGGATCAGTCTGCCCGTATCTCTTCCGGATATGAACCGGATCAGGCAGATTCCGTTTCTTCTGAATCCACTGATAATGACAATCAACGCACAGACAGCTCATCCGCGAATGCCTTTGACGAGTTTTTATTGCAGCTTTTCCGCTCGGAGGCTGCCCAGAATACCATAAACCTTCATTTTTCCCTCTCCTCCCCGGAATCTTACGGAATCACAGAAGTTCCAATTTCACTTGGCAGTATTTCCAGTCAGGCATCAAATGAAAACCGTGCAGCCCTGGAAAACACGACTGCCGCCCTAAAACGTTTTGACCGCGAAAAACTTTCCAAAACCCGGCAGCTGACTTACGATATTTTGTCGGATTACCTTGCTATGGAGCAAAAGGGGACTGATTTTTCACTTTATGAAGAATACTTAAACCCTTCCTCCGGCACTCAGGCACAGCTTCCAGTACTTTATGAAGAGTATCGTTTTTCCTCCGAAGATGACATCAAAACTTACCTGAAACTGCTGCCCCTGACCGGTTCCTATTTTAACCAGATCATTGCTTTTGAAAAACAAAAAGCTGCCGCCGGGCTCTTTATGTCCGATGCCATCTGTAAAAGTGTGATCGAACAGTGTTCCCGTTTTGCAGACGATGGGGACGATCATTATCTGATCTTAACTTTCAATAAAAAAGTGGATGCTTTTAAGGATCTGTCAGATGAACAGAAGACCGCCTATAAAAAACAAAATGAAAAGATTGTAAAAGAAGTGATTTTCCCTGCCTATACTTCACTGGCATCTTCCTTAACCAGCCTGCTTGGCAGCGGAAAAAATGAAAAAGGGCTCTGTTATCTGAAACACGGCAGAGATTATTACGAATATCTCGTCTACGAAAATACCGGCTGTGCGGATTCGATTGCGGATATACAGACTATGATCGGTCAGAAAAGACTTTCTGATCTAAGTGAAGCGGCCGCCCTGACGGATTCAAATCCCTCTCTCTGGAAGGATGCACAGAAAGCTTCTCTTTCCTATGCAGAACCCGCCTCTGTTTTAGAACAATTGAAAGAACAGATGCAGGCAGATTTTCCAAAGGCTCCGGATGTCTCTTACACCGTCAGTCCTATTGAGGAATGTATGGAAGATTATCTTGCACCGGCTTATTATATCACTGCACCAATTGATGATTACAATGCCAATTCTATCTATATCAATGCAAAAACGGATGCATCCACCATGCGGTATTTCACAACGCTCGCCCATGAGGGTTTTCCCGGCCACCTGTATCAGACGATCATATCCTATCAGTCCGGACTGCCGGCGATACGCAGTATTTTAAACTATCCGGGATATGTGGAAGGCTGGGCGACCTATGTGGAGATGATGTCCTATCATTATGCCGGGCTGAGGGAGGATGCCGCAACGCTTCTCGCCTTAAACCAGTCTGCCCTTTTAAGCCTTTATGCCTCGACCGATATCGGCATCCATTATGACGGCTGGTCGCTTGCCGATACGATAAAATTCTGGAACGATTACGGGATCAGCGATCCGGACACCATTGCAGAGATTTACCGCTATATCATATCAGAACCGGCAAATTATCTCCGTTATTATGTGGGTTATCTGCAGTTTCTGGAATTAAAGGACTATGCAAAGGAAATCTTTGGCAGTGATTATAATGAAATCTCATTTCATCAGGCAGTGCTTTCGATCGGCCCGGCACCGTTTCAAATCGTAAAGGATTATCTGAAAGATTTTTACCAGAAGTGACGAATCTACTCTTCCTTCAGCAGTGCCTGATATACATCCCGTTTGCTCATGCCGCGGTCTTTTGCCACCAGTTTCATCGCCTCTTTGCGCGGTGTCCCCTGGCTTTCATATACCTGCATATGTTCCTCCAACGACATATCCTCCCAGGACTTTCTTGCCTCCTCGGCAAGTTCCTCGAAGGTTTTTCCATGAATCACGAGCACATACTCTCCGCGCGGCTCATTTTCTCCATAATAGACAAGGCTGTCCGACAACGTCGTACGCATCTTTTCCTCATAGCGTTTTGTGAGTTCCCGGCAGATAGAGATCTGCCGGTCTCCGAGCGTATCATACAGTTCTTCTAATGTTTTGACCAGATGATGCGGTGCCTCATAAATGATGATCGTGCGCGTTTCGTCCTTTAATTCCAGCAAAATAGCGGCACGCTCTTTTTTATCCCGCGGTAAAAACGCCTCAAATGCGAAACGTCTTGTCGGAAGCCCTGACATGGTAAGCGCCGTAATACATGCCGCCGCTCCCGGCAGGGAAGTCACTTCGATCCCTTCCTCATAACAGATGCGCACTAAATCTTCGCCCGGATCCGAAATTCCCGGCGTACCCGCATCCGTGATCAGTGCAATATTTTTTCCTTCCCGCAGTTTATCTACAAGCTGATAGGCTTTTTCTATTTTATTGTACTCATGATAACTCGTCATCGGCGTTTTGATCTCAAAATGATTCAACAGCTTAATGGAATTTCTGGTATCTTCCGCTGCGATCAGATCCACTTCCTTTAATGTACGAAGCACCCGGTACGTGATATCTTCAAGATTGCCGATCGGCGTTGCACATAAATATAATTTTCCTGCCATCGTTCTCTCCATTTTCGGAATATTATGCTGATTCTTATTAGCACATTATAAAACCACTCCGTAAAATTGACAAGAAAATCCTGCGTTATACTAAGATAAGCTTTCATGTTCAATTAATTGATTCACCTTCCTGCGAAGTTCAATGAACTCATCCGTATCTTTGAGTGACAGATCACGATCATATGGCAGCAATACCGGAACCTCTGCCTTTACGGTTCCCGGTCTCTGTGTCAGCACATAAATTTTACTGGATAAAAAGACTGCCTCCTCTATATCGTGTGTGACAAAAATAACAGTCGGCTTTTCCTCCTGCCAGATCTGGCGCATTAAAAGCTGCATGTCCGCTTTGGTCTGCGGGTCTAAGGCAGAGAACGGTTCATCCATAAGCAGTACCTCCGGGCTGTTTGCCAGTGCTCTCGCGATCGCAACCCTCTGTTTCATGCCACCGGAAAGTTCTCTTGGATAACTGTCACGGAATTTTTCCAGTTTGATGATCTTTAAATATTTATTCAGAATCTCTTCCTGCTGGTCCGCCGGCATTTTCCGCAGTTTTAATCCGAACTTAATGTTATCTCCGACTGTCATCCACGGAAAAAGTGTATAGGACTGGAATACCATGCCACGATCCGCTCCAGGGCCTATAATGTCACGATCCTGAATGACGATCTTTCCTGATGTTGCCGTATCAAGACCGCCGATCATACGCAAAAGAGTGGATTTACCACAGCCGGACGGTCCTACGATCGACACAAATTCATTTTCCATGACATTGATGTTCACATCTTTCATCGCCTGGACATCGCCTTTTGCCGATGGATATATTTTCTGCAGATCTCTGACATAGACGGTACTGTTTGCAAGATTTGCCTCAATATGATCTTCCGCAGGCGGAAGTGTATTCTTTTTTTTCTTAAAAAATCCCATATGATAAAACCTTACCTTTCTAACGGTTTACGCAGCCGCCCACGGAAACAGTTTTTTATTTAAAAATGCAAAGATGCGGTCCGTGATCAGTCCAAGCAGACCGATCAGAATAATATTTGCAAAAATAGCATCCGTCTTTAAAAACCGCTGTGATTTCAAAATAGTGTACCCAAGTCCGGTATTTGCCGCAACAAGTTCTGCACTGACTAAATAAGTCCATGCCCATCCGATCATCATCCGCAGTGTTTCCATCAGTCTTGGCATCATTGCCGGAATCAGGATCTTAAAGATCGTCTTTGGAGTGTTTGAACCTAACGTATACCCGGCATTGATCAGATCATCTGGTACCGCAAGCGCATCATCCGCAACCATTAATACAAGCTGGAAAAATGTACCGATAAAAATGACCGTGATCTTCGCACTTTCTTCGATTCCCACCCATACCATGATAAGAGGTACAAATGCCGGAACCGGCATATAACGGACAAACTCACACAGTGGGCGGATAAATGCTTCTGCCTTTTTGAATGTTCCAACTAAAATACCGATCGGAACACCTAAAAGAACCGCATATACAAAACCAAGGGTGATACGGTAAATACTGATGCCTGTGTTCTGAAGCAGGCTTCCATCCTTGATGGACTCTATATAGTAGTTCACCACATTTTGTGGTTTCGGAAGAAAAATTTCCTTGATCGCACCACTTTCACTTGCAATCAGCCACGCAGCAAGTACAATGACAAATGAAAGTATTGCAAACAATAGATATTTTTTTCTGTCGATTTCCTTTCTTATCTTAATTCGAATCATTATTCTGCCCCCTTAATGTAGGTATCATCCAAAATAGAGCTTAAATCATCCGGGATCTCATTGATCATCTTGGTTGATAACAGGAACTCCGCCGATTTCTGTAACGTATAAGAAAGATATGTATAATCATCTCCGTCTTTAAAAGTTTCTTCATTCTTTGCCTTATCAAAAATAGTAACACCGTCTAACATGGTCATATAATCATCTCTGGTAAGTTCTGCACCGTCACAGATTGCCTGAATGAAATCATCATCTCTGGCATTTAACTTTTCTACACCGTCAAACCAGGAATCCACGATCTTTTGTACCGCATCGGAACTTGAATCCAACACTTCCTGTCTGACCGCAAGTGTATCCGGGATCAAACCAGGTTCTTCCTTTGTGCTGTACAAAAGTTTTCCACCTGCACCTATCGCTGTGGAAAGTGTCGGCTCCCAGAGCACTGCTGCATCGATACTTCCCGCAATGAATGCCGGGCCTGCATCGTTGATCGTCATATTGACAAAGTTGACATCATCGACCGTCATATTGTTTTCTTCTAATATTTTCAGCAAAAACATATGCTCTAAGGTACCAACCTCAGTTGCAACTGTCTTACCCTTTAAATCTTCAATACTGTTAATTCCATCCTGTACCACGATACCATCTGCACCGTAGGAATTATCATTGACTAAAACAACTTTAAAATCCACACCCTCATTGACCGGCGCTACCGCATCGGAAGCTGCGATACAGATACCATCCACCTGTCCGGAATAGAATGCAGTTAGGGAATCACTGTATACCGGGAAGAACTGGAGGTCAACATAGACACCATTCTGTTCAAAAATACCGGTGTCCTTCACGCCATACCATGCATACCAGCCGGACATCGGACTGACACCAAGGATGAACGGATTGCTCTCTGTTCCTTTTGCCTCTCCTGCATCTGCGGTCTTTTCCGTCGCTTTTGCACTATCACCATTTGCTGTACTGTTTCCTGATGTGCTGTTATTTCCACATCCTCCTAACATGGCAAGTGCCATCATTGCAATGAGCAGAATACTGATACTTCTCTTAATTTTTTTCATATGGTTGTCCTCCTCTTCCTCTTACTGCGCTTACATGATCGCTTCGATTCCTTTTTCTCCGGTTCTTACGCGGATCGCATCATTAACCGGAAGTACAAAAATTTTTCCGTCTCCGGCATGATTCGTCTTATTAACCTCCACAACCGTGTCGATCAGTTTCTGTAAATCTTCATCCCTGACAAACATATCGATCATTCTTTTTGCGACCAGTCTGTGTTTTACCGGTGCGCCCTCATCATAATCGTAATGTACCGGACATTTTCCCCGCCCGATGATCTCACGGATCGTCATGGAATGAAATCCCGCCTGGTCTAAGGCATCTTTTGTCGGAAAATACATTTTAGGTCTTAATATAATCATTACCTCTTTCATCGCGGCACCTCCGTCCTATAACTCGTCTTTTCCACTGCTGATCGTGATCGCACGTTCTACATCACTGACAAAGATCTTTCCATCTCCATAGGTTCCGTTTTTATCGACTCTTGCATTTTCAACGATCACTTTCAGTACTTTATCCACATCTTTATCTTCTACAACAAGCATGATCAATTCTTTGGGGATTTCATCATAATAGGTGTCACCTACTTTTAAACCTTTCTGTTTTCCACGTCCAAGCACGCTCATTTTGGTTGCTGCTGCAAAACCGCCTGCAAGCAGTGCATCGAGCACATCCTCTGATTTTTCCGGTCTGACAATCGCTTTTATCATCTTCATGTTTGTTTCCTCCATTTCTTCCTGCTTATTGTTCATTAACTACTTCATTCCTTATTTATGCCTTTTATCATTACATGTTTGTTATTACGTCTTTATTGTTACACTTCGTACTTCCCGATATCAGTGATCTCCTTTGCGTTTGCCAGCCCGTATTCCTCACAAAGAAAACCTTTAACGATCCTGCCATCGGATAATTCCACATTCCCGATACAGAGTGGTTTCCTGATCTCACCTAAAAATGCTCCGACACTCACAACCGGCAGTTCATAGATATCAACTGCGATCGCAGCGCCTTTTTTATCGTCATACACCATCCCCGGTTTTTCCGGTACCGTATCCAGACGGTACAGCCTGTAATGTGGTGCGGTGTTTACACTTTCCCGATAGGAAGCCCCAAGCTCTGTCAGCTGGCTTTCCAATGGAAATCCTTTTTTGTGCAGTCCGCATACCGCAAACGGGATACTCTGTGTCTTTAAAAACTGCTCCGCCGTGCCAAGGATCTCGCCCTCCTGATCGGATAATGAGAAAATGGTAATTCCAAACGGAATGCTTGTATCTGCCGTATTTTCCGGCACTGCTATGGCACACATGTCAAGCAGGTTACAGTGATTTGTATAAAGTCCCATCTGACTGTTTGTGGAAATCGGATCTTTTCTGACATCATCTCTTTTAAATGTACCGCCCGCCGTCGGCATGATGAGAACGGCGTCTTTTAAAATGTGTCTTGCCCGTATCCGGTATTCCTGTAATTGGTGCATCGCCTCGAATACTTTTCTTGCCGTGTGCTCCGGTTTATCGCCTGACCTTAAAATTGTTTCTGTTACCGGAAATACTTTTCCCGGGTGGCTCTCCACGAAATCACCGAGATCTTTCCAGCGCTCTGCCACCCAGGGCCCGTCATAAAGAATGGATGCTGCCTTTGAAAACATCGTGTAATCGATATATTCCACGGTAATTCCCATATCCTCGATCCGCTTTTTCGCCTGTTCCCATTTTGCTTTGTAAATATCTTCATATGGTCCGTAAAATGTCACACCGTCTTTTGCCAGACAGATTTTTTTCGGAAGTTTTGGCAGTGGCTCTTTGTACTCCCTTGACCAGCAGCACTCTTCATCCACGCCGCGTGCCGCAAGGTTGACTTTCTCTGCATCTTCCAGGCTGTTTGCAAACACGGTGACACAGTCAAGGCTTGCGCATGCCGGAACCACTCCTTTGGTCGACCAGGCGCCGAGAGACGGCTTGTAGCCGACCAGACAGTTTAATGCTGCCGGTACACGGCCGGAACCTGCGGTATCTGTTCCCAGTGAGAACGCTGCCATTCCAAGTGCCACAGAGACTGCGGAACCGGAACTTGATCCACCGCTGATCAGCTCTGGATCAAGTGCGTTTTTTACTTCTCCATAAGGGCTTCTTGTTCCGACAAGACCTGTTGCAAACTGGTCTAAGTTGGTTTTCCCGACCGGAAATGCACCTGCCTCGATCAGTTTTTTTACAACCGCTGCATCTTCTTTTGGATCATATGCATAATCCGGACACGCTGCTGTCGTAGGAGATCCCGCCACATCAATGTTGTCCTTGACTGCAAACGGGATACCCCATAATGGAAGTGATTCCATATCTTTTGGAAGTTTTTCAATGTAATCCATCATCCGTTTCAGATCCGGCGCGACAATCCAGATATTATAATCCCTGTACTTTTCTGCCCGGCGCACGATCTCGCCGGCAAGCTCCTCCGGAGTAAGTGATCCTTCTTTATAACTGTTTCTGATCCATGTCATTGTCAGTTTTTTGGGGAAATATTTCATATTTATCACTCTCCTTTTACACGCGGATACTTGCCGCAAGCTGTCCGGAATTTACCTGTTCGCCCGGTTTTAAATATACTTTTTCAATGATTCCGCTGTACTCTGCCGTAACCGGGAATTCCATTTTCATGCTCTCTAAGATCACAAGAGTGTCCCCCTCTCTGACCTTCTGTCCGTCCTCGACTAATACCTTCCATACACTTCCCGGAATATTGGTTCTTGCTGCCTCACAGCCGTCCGGTACGGTTTCTTCCACGATTGCCGGTGCATCCTGTGTCTCGGAATCAAACTCGTCAAGTCCTTTTTCTTTCCACATCTTCCGCTCTGCCTCAAAAGATGCTTCCTGATGGTCTTTAAATACACGGATCGTATCTTCATGCTCTTTTAAGAACTCCTGATATTTTCCAAGGTTGAAGCTTGTCTCTTCTATCTTAATCTTGAACCTGCCACGAAGAAAATCTTCTCTGTCTTTTAAGATTTCCTCTGCGCTGACCGGATAGAAACGGATCTGATCAAAGAAATCCAACAGCCATGGTTTTCCATGTTTGAAATATTCTGTCTCTTTTAACGGATTCCACATCTGAATGGTACGTCCGACAAACTGATAACCGCCAGGACCCTCCATACCATATACACACAGGTATGCGCCGCCGATTCCAACTGCATTTTCCGGTGTCCATGGTCTTGCCGGGTTGTATTTGGTCGTTACCATACGGTGTCTCGGATCAACGGGTGTTGCAACCGGAGCTCCAAGATAAACATCGCCAAGTCCAAGTACCAGATAATCCGCATCAAATACAATCTTCTTTACATCCTCTATGCTGTCTAAGCCGTTGATCCTGCGGATAAATTCCGGGTTGCTCGGACACCATGGTGCGTTTGGTCTTACCGTCTGCTGATAACGCTTCGCTGCAAGCTGTGTCTGCGGATCATCCCAGGATAACGGAAGCCAGATGATTCTTGACGGAACCGTTACATCGGAAAGTTCCGGTAATGTGCGGTTGGTTTCAAGTACCGCTGCAAGCATTTCCTTAAGGGAAATCTTTTCGATATCAAAATGTATCTGTAAGGAACGGATGCCCGGTGTCAGGTCAATGACCGGCAGATCTTTTTTCTTTAACTCCTGCATGAGAACGTGAACCCGGAAACGGATCGCAATATCGAGTTCCATCTCTCCGTATTCCACCAGAATATTATCTTCACCATCAAGTCTTGCAACGATCTTTGTTCCCGCTGCCGTTTCCTCCGCGAGGATCGCGTAATGGTAATCAAGATCTTTTTGCTCCGGCAGTACAACTTCTTGATATTCATGACGAAGATTTGCTTCCTCCGCTTCCCGGATTTCCTTTGCCTGATCTAAATCAAGAAGCCTGAAGTGAACTTTATCGCCCGGATGAAGCTGTCCTAATTTCCACATCTCGCCTTTTGCCGTTGTCACGGAACATACGAATCCTCCAAGGCTCGGACCGTCCGGTCCAAGTAAAATGGACTGGTCACCGGTCAGATCCAGGGTACCTACCGCATAGGCATTGTCGTGAATGTTTGACGGATGAAGTCCTGCCTCGCCGCCATCCTCCCGTACCCACTGAGGGATCGGGCCATTTAAACGGATACCGGTTCTCGCGCTGTTAAAGTTTACCTCATACTCAGATTCTGTTAAGGTCTTTAAGTATTCCGGTTTCAAATATTCCGGTGTCGGCTGTGGCCCCGGGATCACACCGATCGTCCACTCATTCGTCAGTTTTGGACGATATTTTTCCGGCATGGAATCGATCGAATCGATCACACATTTTTCCTGTAAACGAAGCACATCTCCGGTGCGTAAGGTACGTCCGTTGTGTCCGCCGAATTTTCCATCAATAAAGGTAGAACTGCTACCCATGATCTTTGGCATATCAAATCCGCCTGCCACTAAGAGATAGGTTCTCATTCCGACTTTACAGTCTTTAAATTTCAACACCTGCATGGCGGATGCATGTACCACCTGATACATCGGGATCTCCACTCTATCTAAGGTTGCCTTCATATCTGCACCTGTGATACAGAAACTTACGGTTGTACGGAAACGGTAACTGCCGCCTCTTAATGTCAGCTCTAATCCCGGTGCACTCTCATCATTGCCAAGAATGCTGTTTCCAATTCGGAAGTTATAAGCATCCATTGGGCCACATGGTGGAACTCCTACAAACCAGTAACCGATCATGCCCGGATAATCCTGAACCGTTGTCTGTACTCCGCCGTCAAGTACTTCGATTGCATGCTCCTGTGGCATAAAATCTTTTAACATTCCGGTAAATAATGCACCGGTCTGATAGGTTTCTGTTTTTAACAGTGCTGCTAAATACTGCATATTAGAAGTGATTCCGTATACTCTTGAATCCTTCAGCACACGTTCCATCTTTGCAATCGCATCAGCACGGTCAGTGCCATGTACAATCAGTTTCGCAAGCATCGGATCATAAAGGGATGTCACCTCCACGCCTTTCTGAATCCAGGTCTCCACACGCGCTTCCGGTGAAAATGTAACCGCATCGATCTTTCCTGTGCCAGGGCGGAATCCGTTAATGCAGTCCTCAGCATAGACACGAACCTCGATCGCATGTCCCTGTGGTTTATGTACCAGCGATTTTATATTTTTTAATTCACCGGCAGCCTCTTTGACCATCCACTCCACAAGGTCGATCCCAAGTACCTCCTCTGTGATACCATGTTCTACCTGAAGTCTTGTATTTACCTCAAGGAAATAAAATCCTTCCGTCTGATCATCATATAAAAATTCAACCGTTCCGGCACTTCTGTAGGAAGCTTCCTTTGCAAGCCGTTCTGCTGCCGCATACATTTTTTCCCTGACTTCATCCGAAAGATTCGGTGCCGGACTCTCCTCAACAACTTTCTGGTTTCTTCTCTGTACCGAGCAGTCTCTTTCTGCCAATGCTGTTGTCTCACCATATTCATTACCAAAGATCTGCACTTCCACATGGCGGGAACGTGTTACATATTTTTCAAGAAATACGCCTGCATCATTAAAGTTTGCTGCTGCGAGATGACAAACTGCATCATATGCCTGCCTTAATTCTTCGGTGGAGTTACAGATCCTCATTCCGATTCCACCGCCGCCTGCTGTACTCTTTAAAATAACCGGATATCCGATTTTTTCAGCCTCTGTAACTGCTTCCTCAACACCGGATAAAAGTCCGGTTCCAGGAAGTAATGGAACGTCTGCTTTAGCAGCAAGTGCTCTTGCGGAATGTTTTAATCCAAACAATTTGATCTGTTCAGAATCCGGACCTATAAACTTAATGCCGTTTTCCTCACATTCTTTTGCAAAATCTGTATTCTCACTCAAAAATCCGTATCCCGGATGGATGGCTTTTGCACCAGTATCCAGTGCAGCCTTTATGATCTTTTTTGTATCAAGGTATGTCTCTTTTGCCGTACCATCGCCAATGTATACTGCCTCGTCTGCACGTTCCACATGTAAACTATCCTGATCCGCCTTCGAATATACAGCAACACTGCCGATTCCCATTTTCTTTAAGGTACGTTCAATTCGAACTGCGATTGCTCCACGATTTGCTATCAGTACTTTATCAAACATAGGGAATCCTCCAAACTTTTTTCACATTTTTTACTCTGCGTCCCAGATCAGCATCCTGATCGAGGTCGGGTTGTATGCATTACATGGATTGTTGAGCTGCGGACAGTTGCTGACTAACACCATCGTATGTTCTAACGCCTTCATCTCCACATATTTGCCCGGTGCAGAAACACCATCATCGAATTTTGAACCGCCATCCTTTGACACCGGAACATTCATGAAAAAGTTAATGTTTGGGGCAAGGTCACGTTTCATGAAACCATGCGTATCATCTGCAAGCTGTAACATGAAGCTGTCTCTGCAATTGTGCATGTAAATTTTTTCTCTTGCATATCTTACGGTATTGCTCTGTGCGGAACATGCACCGCCGATCGTGTCATGACGTCCGGTTAGATCTGCCGTGATCTCTAACAACGGCTTTCCTGACTCAGTTCTTAGGATCGTACCTGTTGTCAGATAAATATTCTTCTGCATCACGATCGTTGGGATTGCTCCGTAATGATCCTCCGGGTTGGTCATGTCATAAAATGTGGTATCGACTGCCTGATTTCCTTCCATGTCTACAATTCTTAAGGACTGTCCCGGAAGCAGTTCATGCATCCAGCCTTTCCCAGCTTCCACGACTTCGTTATAAATTGCATTTTCTTCTTTTAAATCACTTGTTTTCTCTATAAATCCGTACATATCTCTTAACCTCCGTTTTCTACAACAATTTTCTCTGCCTGATTGTTTACTGATTTGGCTCCGTTCTGCCTTTTAACGTCCCAGCAGGTTGTAATATTCCCATGTATTTTCAAATGCTCTGTAGTTCTCCGGGCGATAGTTGACACATTCATCGGTCAGATCAACTTCCGGTGCATCATATACTTCGATGGAAACCGGAACCGAAGGAAATTCTTTTGCCGGATCTAACGGGTTTGGTGTATTTGATACGATAAAGATCATATCCATTTCCGTGCGGAGTGTTACGGTTGCTCCCTCTTTACAGTGGCCTTCCTCAAAATGCATGCTGCCATCTTCCTCAATGTAAACTTTTGAGAAAAGGTTCACGCACGGGACTAAATCTCTCGCGCTCATATTGTTGCGCACCAGCTCCATTTTGAAGTTCTCCTCACCGCAGCGGTACCAGTCATTTCTCATCTCCTGGTAAGTTGTCTTTCCGTATTTTTCATCGGTAAGAAGCCTTGTCGTATATCCTGAGATCGTATCATGCCATCCAAGGCTGTCCTCCACGATACTGGCCAACACACGTCCGTTATCGCTCATCAGCACATTTCCTTTTGTCAGGGAGGAAATAAACTGTGCTTTTAACGTATCCGGCATGTTATAGCGCTCCGAAGTATCTAACATGTTGTACATCAACATGGAAACATTTGCGTCATCGCCGAGCGCCTTGAAATGAATATATTTTCCACGTCCAATATTTCCTGACCATTTTTCTCCCGGTCTTAATGTCCTGCTCCAGATTTTCTTCATAATAATTTCCACCTTTCTTTGAATCTGCTGATCAAACGCTTATTTTGGGTACATAAAAAGAGGAAACGCAAAGGCTGCTTTTTATGCACCTTTGCATTTCCTCTTTCTGTTTTCTTATGCACTGATTGTAGCATCGGAAAAATAATGTGACAATTGAACTTTGTATGCATTTTTTTCTGTATAATTAGAACTTTTTTAGAACTTTGTAGAGTTATATGTCTCTAAAACATTACGAAGCTGCGCTCTGGTGTCTACCCCTACTTTTTCAAAAATATGGTAAACATGTTTTTTTACCGTAGAAAGACTGATCCCCATATTTTCCGCAATCTGGGCGTTTGACATGCCCCCGTCCATACAGAGCAGCGCTTCTTTTTCACGCTCCGACAGTTCAAATTCTGCTGCAAGATGCGTAAGCATCTTATTCCTGTCGCCTGCCGCCTGCTTTGTTCCATTGAGTAGTCCTGCCAGTTTATGGGAAAGGTGCCCCTTTAGCACTTCTAAGATAAACATATCTTTGTCCGAAAAATCCCCAAGAAGTTCACTTCGGAAAAAATTAACAATACCAATCGGTTTTCCATATCTGCGAAGCAGTATCCCCGCGCCAAACGGGATATGATTCGGTTTTAAAAATCCCTGATAAAACTCTGTTTTCTGCCGCAGTGACTCCTCCATAATATCGGTATCACGGTAAGTGATCGTATGCTCAGACAATTCAAATGTATATTTCATGTAGTCTTTTTCATAATAAGAATCCAGATATTCTTCATAGACTCCCGGCTCCATCTCAATAAAGGACGATTTTTCGCTTTCAATGCCGCCTGCTTCATTAAAAACAATAAAATATCCTTTCGTATATGGGATCAACATACGGTAAGTTTTTAACACCCGTTCCGTAAATTGATCAATATCGGTAATATCATACATTTCCAGCAACACTTTATTGATGGTCAGCCATTCTGTTTCTTTTAATGTGTTTTCCATATCTGCTCATTCCAACTCGTATTTTCCCCAATTCTATCACAGGAAAAATCATACGACAATATCCGTTAAAAGCAGCCGGAGCCTGCTATTATTCTTCTGCCAGTAATTGTGACGGTTCCACTGGCTTCTCAATAATTCCTTTATCAAAATAGAAACCGGGGCATCTTTACTGGAAAAAATGAGTTTTCCTACTCCCTGCTCTACCGCATTGCTAAGATATGGCTCCCATGTAACTGCCGCATCCAGATCACCACTGATAAAGGATACTCCGGCATCAGAGGAAGTCATATTAACAAGATCTACATCCGCATCCGTAAGTCCTGCTGTCTCAAGTGCCTGCATCAGCAGATAATGTGACGTCTGGTTGATAGACACGCCGACTGTCTTTCCTTTCAGATCTGCAATACTGTTAATATCATTTTTGACAAGGATTCCGTCAGCTCCGGCAGATTCATCCACAATTGCCGTTACATCCATCATATCTTCATCATACTGACTCTCTGCAATGATCGCTGCATCCAAAGTTGTATACGCAAGATCAACTTTTCCTGCTAACAGTGCCGAGCAGGATGCACTCGAATCATCAAAATCCACCATGGAAAAATCAAGTCCACAGTCCTTGAAAAATCCTTTATCCATCGCAACATAAAATGGCGCCAATCCCACAAACGGATTTGACGCCATCGTCAAAACAAATACCATCACAATTATTTTTTCTTCATCATTCACACACCTCTTTCTCACTGATCACCGATCCATGCTGTAAATATTCGATTGCCGCAAGTGCTGCCTCATGCGCCGTAAGAGAGGATCCTCCCGCAGCCTCGCGCACCACATGAATGTGATAATCATGCTGATGCGCATCCGCACAGGTATAATGTACGCAGACATCCGTCAGAAGACCAACTGCATAGATATGTTCAACGCCAAGTCCTTTTAACAAAATCTCCAGATCCGTCCCAAAGAAACCGCTGTACCGTCTTTTTACCATCTGATATTCTTCCGGCAGCGGCTCGATGCCATCAAAATAATCAGCCGCACCCGAAACATAATGGTTTGCATAGGCAAAAACATTTTTTTTCAAAATGAGGCAGAAATGTCTGCAAAATTTCCATCTCATGATGATAAGCCCGCATCCCATATCTAATTTCTGGGGTTTAAAATACTCACGGTAAATCACCGATGTTCTTCGTTTCTCATCCGTTAAAAGATCGGTATCGCGGTATGCCATTGATTTTGTAAAATTGCACATCTGCATCAGATAGTCTTTTGCAAAATAAGTATCTAAGTATTTCCGTTTCATGACAGGATCCACATTTTCAAATACCGAATGCGCCACGTCTAACCTGCCGTCTTCATCTATCACTAAAAAATAACCCTGCGTATATGGAATCAATATACGGATCAGTTTTAAACATCTTTCTCCAAACGTCTCCAGGCTTCCGGCATAATAGATTTCCAGAAGAATGTCATTGAACATGCGCCATTCTTTTTCTGTCATAACGTAATATCCTCCACGGACACTCCAAGAGATGCCAGCTTTGCAATCGTCACTTTGATCTGATACTCCAGCTCCTGATTTTCCACCCCATTGTTTGCACGTTTGATGCGCTGTAAATCTGTATATTTATCAATTAAAACCGTGATCAGTTCTTTTTCTGTCATATCCTCCATCCTCACTACCGCCTTTCTCCGATATAAAAAATAATAGCCTGCGCTTTGCGAACATTCTATTGTTGTGAATTGTATCTGCATTCTGTAATTTTCTATATTTTAGCGGATTTTATTTTTGGTGTAAACATGCAACTTCCATTTATCTTTTGTACTTCCCGCCATCTGTTTCCTGCTGTTGTCCACACCTATTGTGTGAACTGCAGCAATTTTCTTTCACAATCTGATGCCATGCCTGACTTTGTGCTTTTGTTCCTATTCCAGTTTTTGTCTATACAACAATCCCAGCACCTTTTATTCCTTCTCTTTCACATACACCGTCATGCGTTCCTTTGTTCCATCCTCACTGGCGTAGACATAAGACCTGCCAGCTGCTTTCGCAGTGATAACCCCGTTTGCATCTACCGACACCACATTGGAGTTAGAGCAGGAATACGCCGGCTGATTGCCGGAAGATACCGTCGCATTTACTCTTGCACGTTCCCCCGGATGAAGTGTAATCGTCGTCTGCTCAAATGTAATCTTTGGAGATCTGACCGTCACTTCACAATTTTTGCTGACTCCATCTACGGTTACAGTAATGACTGCCGTTCCATGTTTGACCGCGGTTACTTTTCCTGTTTCATCCACAGTCGCCACACTTTTTTTGTTGGTTTTCCACACTGGTGTTGTTTTTGACGTGGAAGATACCTTAAGTTTATACTTTTCCCGTCTGTATAACGAAATTTTAGACGGCATCAGGCGGACTGTCGGACTTTTTACTGTCACTTTACAATTCACAGATGTACCGTCAACCTTTGCAGTAACCGTAGTTGTTCCCGGCTTCTTTGCTGTTACTTTTCCATTTTCACTTACCGATGCAATGCTTGTCTTTGCCGACTTCCACGTTACCTTATGCCCGGTGGATGAGGCTGCCGTAAGCACTGCACTTTCCCCATTTTCCAATATCAGGCTGGTCTTATTTAAGGTAACTTTTGTCTTTGTGACAGTAACCTTACAGCTTGCCTCCGCATTTTTTGTTTTTGCCGTAATCGTCGCACTTCCCGCCTTTTTTGCGGTGATTTTTCCGTAGGTATTAACCGATACGACCTTTGAATCACTGGATGTAAATGTCGGTTTTTTACTGCCGGATGAAACCACAGACAGACAATAAGTGTCCCCTGTTTTTAATGTTTTTTCATATGCACTTAAGAAAATGAACCCATATCCTGAGGCTGCATATACTTCTACTTTCTGATACTCTGAAATAAAAAGCATGGAAACCATGCAGAGGATGGCTAATGCCACCCGGATGACTTTTTTTCCTGATTTCATAGATATTTCCCCCAATCCTTCTCTGATTAATAGATGATATATTTCACAGATAAACCTGTTTTTGCGGACAGATATCTGTCATCAAAACCATCTATTTTTTCGGATGGCGGGAATCGTACAAAAGAAAAGACTCTCCGGCGCATTTTCCCCACCAAAGAGCCTTAATATTAAATTATCATAGTCAATTACGGTTGTAAATCGAACAAATCATAAAGTTTTTATAACTCTGTCAAATTCCATACAGATCGGGTATCCTCCATCACTCATCACAAGTTTTGCATCAATTCCATAAATTTCCCGGATATTTTCCCGTGTGATCACATCTGCCGGTCTTCCCTCACAGACAACCTTGCCATTTTTCAGTCCAATAATGTGATCTGCAAAGCGGCAGGCTTCGTTTAAGTCATGCAGCACCATCATGATCGTAAGCTGTTTTTCCCGGTTCATGCGCTCTAAAAGCTGCAGCACGTCCAGCTGATATGCCATATCCAGATATGTCGTCGGCTCATCAAGCAAGATCATTTCCGTCTCCTGCGCAAGTGTCATAGCGATCCATGAGCGCTGTCTCTGTCCGCCGGATAATTCTGTCACAAGGCGGCCGGAAATTTCTGTCAGACCTGTTTTTTCAAGTGCCCAGTCCACCTGCTCTATGTCGTGGCGGCTCATGCCTCCAATCGCTTTGCGGTAAGGAAAACGTCCGTAGGAAACCAGCTCACGCACGGTAATTGCATTCGGACAGGTCGGAGTCTGCGGGAGAACAGCAACTTTTTTGGCGATATGTTCTGCTTTTTCTTTGCGGATATCCATTCCATCAATCCGGACTTCACCCCTCTTTGCAGGCAAAATTCTTGAAATCACTTTTAACAGTGTAGATTTCCCACAGCCGTTTGCACCGATAATAATCGTGATGTTTCCCTTCGGTATTTTTAAATTCATCTCCTCTATGATCATGCGATCCTCATATGCCGCCCAGAGTCCTTTTACCTCTATCGCATTTATTGTTTCCATATCCTCGCTACTCCTTCCACATCAGGTATACAAAATACGGTACACCAACCAGCGACACCGCAATTCCCGCCGGAATCTCGATTGGTGAAAATAAATTTCTTGCGACCGTATCTGCAAAAATCAGCATGACTGCAGCGATCAAAGACGCAAGAAGCAGTGATACCCGGTGTCCGTTTCCAACAACTTTTTTTGCTGCATGCGGCGCAAGCAGTCCTATAAAGCCGATATTTCCGGCAAATGCAGTCGATGCGCCTGCAAGAATAACCGCACAGAGCAACAGTTTTTTCCGCTCCCGTTCAATCGATATTCCCCAGCCAATCGCCGTTTCATCCGAGAAACTTAACGCATCCAACATTCGTCCTTTATAAAAAATATATGCACCACCAAGTAAAATCACAGGTACCAAAGCTCTGACGTATGCCCATCCCGCTCCCCAGAGTGAGCCGGATGTCCATATCATTACCCGGTTATAATCCCCAGGACCTCCCTTGAACATAAAAAAAGTAATAAATGCATTTAGTCCGGCATTGATCCCAATTCCGGTCAAAAGCAGACGTTTTGGTTTTAATCCTTTCCTGCTGGAAAGAAAATAAATACAAAATGCCGCTGCAAGTGCCCCTGAAATTGCCATAAGTGGAAGCAGATAAATAGAAAATGTCCCAAGTTCACTGAAATATGCGTTTGTCTGAAACTGGATAAACAACACTGCTGCCGTTGCACCGCCCGCATTGATGCCAATGATTCCCGGGTCAGCAAGCTCATTCCTTGTCATTGTCTGTAAAACACCGCCCGATATCGCAAGCCCTGCCGCCACAAAAATACCAAGCAGGATACGCGGTAAACGGATTCCAAAAATTGCCGTATTCTGTATTTTTGTTCCATTTCCAAGCAGCGTCGCAATGACCTCATGCACCGATATCTCATAACTTCCCCAGCAAAGTCCTAAAAGGATGGCACAGAAAAACAATACAAGCACGCACGCAAAAACTGCTGTTTTTCTTTTTTTCATACGCATCATCCCCGCTCCTTTCCCGCCATGTATAAAAAGAATGGCACTCCAAGCATTGCTGTAAAAATTCCAATCGGTACCTCATATGGCTGATAGATCATGCGCGCTGCAATATCCGCATAAGTTAAAAGTACGGCTCCGCACAGAAAACTAAGCGGAATTACCCGCCTGTAATCTGTGCCTGCAAACAGCCTTATCGTCTGTGGAATCATAAGTCCGACAAAACCTATTGTTTTTCCCACCACCACTGCTGCCGCACATAACGGAATCATCAAAAGAATTGTGATAAAACGCACCCTCTGCGGATGGATACCAAGTCCGGTTGCCATATCATCTCCGAGACTGATCACATTAATTTTCGGTGCAAGGAGCACTGCTGCCAGAAATCCCGGTATCCCTGCCGCTAAAATAATTTTTACATCCAGCCACGTTGCCCCGCGAAATCCGCCGGATACCCAGAATCCAACCATCTGTGACTGATTCGACAAAAGACCCGCCACCGAAGTGAGTGCCGTAAAAAAGGTGCTCATTGCCGTTCCCGCTAAAAGTAATTTTGTAATGCTTAAATTTCCCGGATTTTTCATGGTAAATATAAGTACAGGCACACCGGAAAAAAACGCTCCAAGCAATGCTGCAAGCAGCGTATTTCCTGCAGTTGCACTAATTCCTGATGCGTAAAGAAGGGCGACAAAAAGCGTCGCCCCCTGACTGATTCCGAGCAGTGACGGTTCCGCAATCGGATTTCGCGTCACCCCCTGCATCATTGCTCCGGTCATTCCAAGGATACCGCCTGTCACCAGTACACAGATCACCCTCGGAAGCCGTACGTCGCGGATCATCATATCCGTAAGAGATCCTGTATTATGAAAAATGCCATTCCAGATATCCACCGGCAGAATCTCCATGGCGCCCATACAGACCGCAAGCAAAATTCCCGGTATCAGCAGACAGACACCTGCAATCGCAACACCCCAGGTCCGCTTAATTCTTTGCCGTTCCATCTAACATCTCCAAAATCTCATCTAAAAGCAGCTCACGTCCGATCGGACTGTAACCCTGATTAAAATACGGTGATGCCGGAAGTTCTACCACCTGTCCGCTCTGTACTGCCGGCAGACTGTTCCAGACTGCATTCTGGTCAAGTTCTGCTTTGTCTTCATCCGTTGCCATCAGGAAAATATAATCTGCTCCGATCGATGCCAGACCTTCATATGTTACGACCGGCAGGGAAATATCACTCTGCTCCGGCAGACCTTCCGGTTTTGCAAGTCCCATATCTTCATAAAGCACACTTCCAAATCCGGCACCTGTGAATACAAAGAACTGTCCACCGCTCGCTAAAAATGACAGATAACTGGTATCCTCTCCATATGCAGCACGGACTGCTTCTCCGGCTTCTTTCGCCTTCTCTTCATATGAGCTGATCCACTGATCTGCCGCATCCTCTCTGCCAAATACCTGTGCAAGCGTGCGGATATCTTCTTTCCAATTCAGCGCTTCTAACTGGATCATGACTGTCGGTGCGATTTCAGAAAGCTGGTCATACATTTTTTCCTGAACCGTGGAAATGATAATCAGGTCCGGATCTAAATTCATGACTGCCTCAATATCCATCGTATCCTGCATGCTGTAACCTAAGATTTCAGCTCCCTGTAATGTATCCTCAAGATAGGTTGGGAATTTTGTATAGTCATAAGCATCACTGTTTGCGGTTCCCACAACGGAATAGCCAAGGATCGATAAGATATCACTGTTGCCGCTTAAATCTACGATCCTCTGCGGATCTGCCGGAATCTCCACCTCACCGCGGACGTCCGTCACAATAATTGTCTCACCATTTTGTCCTTCCCCTGTTATCTGCGCTTCGCTCTCCGGTACTGCGGATGCCTGATCCTCTGTACTCTCCTGTACCGTATTTGTGTTACTTCCTGTGTCTGCATTTGCGTTGCTGCCTGTATTCCCACATCCCGCTAACAGGGTGATGGTAAGCATACCTGCCGTGATAATGGAAAATAAATGTTTTTTTTTCACGTAAAAGTTCTCCTTTATGTTTTGTTTTCATTCTTCGCAATTGTTTTGTCTGCAAACTGCAATATATATTGCAAGTGTTAGTTTGCGCTAACAAAAGTAAGTCTATTTTATCATGCATTTGATTGTTTGCAAGTGTTGCATGGATATTGATAATTTTTGTTTAGCAAATGATTATTTTATTGCGGGAATGGGGAAAATGGGGTATAGAAATTAAGAAGGAGGTTTTTCTTAGATGCTTGTTTCAAGTACAGATGAATTTCAGGCTTTTATGTTTGAACAGCTTCATTTCTTACCGGAAATGAATGGAAATTATACCTGTTACAGTGACAGGGAACACCCGGAAGGTGGGTATTGCTGTATTTATTGCCGCGAGGGGTGTTATCAGCTTGGGATTGCGGATTATACGATTCCGGAGGATTTTTCGGTTTCTTTTCGGAATCCTGCGAGACAGCTTCGGTTTGGGGTAATGCTTTCCGGGAAGACGCATTTTAAGCTTTATCAAAAGGATGCGGCTTCTTTTACACCTTCTTCTTTTATTGTGCTGGAGGAAAATATCAAAGGCCAGCAGGCATGGCGTGCCGGGGACCATTTTCACGGACTGGAACTGACGGTTTCGGCTGATTTCATAGAAAATGTTCTTTATCCTGTTTTTCCTGACTGTGTCAGTCTGTCCGCGTTTGAGGCAAATTATACCTATAAGATGCTCCCCGCCGGCGTGATCAATCTGCTGAACCAGATGCATTTTCTGCATGAAAAGGATGCGCTTACACCGCTGTATTTAGAAGGACTGATCTTACAGTGTCTCGCACTGCTTGCAGAAGAATTTGAGGAAAACTCATCTCATGTGATTGCACCCAAATCTGTTCCTGCCGGAACTTTGCCTGCAACATCTGTGCGGACCGCAATAAATAAAGCTGGTCAACAACATATTCCACATGCCAAAGTAATGCGCACAATAAAAGTCAGCGATACAAGAACGATTACGCTCTCGACCGCTGACCTTTCTGCTGTGCACCTCGCACACGATATTCTGACCGAACAATATAAAAACCCGCCCACCGTCCATGAACTGAGTGAGCAGGTTTCTTTATCCTTGCAAAAATTAAATTATGCGTTTCTCCACGAATACGACACGACCATTTCCGACTATATCCTTTCTCTTAAGATGGGATATGGGGCAAAACTGTTAAGTGAAACCCTCCTTGGCGTCGATGAAATTGCATTACAGTGCGGTTATCATTACCCCGCTAATTTTATACGGATGTTTAAAAAATATTATGGGGTGACACCTTTGCAGTTTCGGAAATTCATCACCAGATAAAACACAACTCCCGCTGCCACAACCCCGATCGAAATGATCTGTGATGTGGAAAGCACTCCAATGCTTCCGCGGTAGTCGTTCCGGAAAAATTCAATAATAAATCTTCCGATTCCGTAAAGCACCATATATCCTGCTGCGACCTGTCCCTCTTTCGGTTTTCTTCCCGCATAGAGCAGTAACAGTCCGCAGATCAGGAAATCCCCGGCAGATGACATCAGCTGTGTCGGCAGAAGTTTTACACCGTTCGGAGCAAAGTCGGAGTGGGTAAATGTGATGCTAAACCACGAATCCGTCTCCCTGCCGTAGCAGCAGCCTGCAAAGAAACAGCCGAGACGCCCGAATCCCTGTGCAAATGATACAGCAGGCATCACAAGATCAAAGTACGGCAGAAAACGTTCTTTTTTGACACGACAGTAGATCAGGCTGGCCAGCGCACCGCCGATGATCCCGCCGTAAACAACGTATCCGTTTTTAAAGTTCCAGAGTATGGACGGATCTTTTAAAATCTCCGGGATCTCTACAATATAATAGAGCAGCCTGCAGCCGATCATTCCACCGAAGATTGCGCAGAAGAAGATTCCATAGATAATATCCTCGTTCAAGCCACGTTTTTTTCCACGCTTTAAACACATCATAAGTGCCGCTGCAAAACCGATCGCAATCATAAGACCATACATATGAAATGTAACCGGTCCTATCTTTATATCATTAAACATATATTTTAATTTATCCTTTCTGAATCACTCAAATACATACTGATTATGTTTCATATCTGTCATTTTCCACACAAAATAATTTTTCTGCTGCTTTATACACAATATGGTTTTAAATAATCCACTTAATACCCATAAATATCATAAATCTCATCTGTATACACGCCCTGTTCTTTATAAACGATCAGCGGTTTTTCCACGGCAAGTCTTGATTTTCCACCGCGCAGCCCCTCGATCAGCACCATATTCGGTTCTTTATCCACGAACGGATAGACAAGCTGCATGCGCTTCGGCTCGATCTTGTACTCGACCATTTTACTCATGATCTCTGCGAGACGGAACGGCCGGTGCACCATATAAAACCTGCCTCCCGGCACAAGCATTTTCGCGGTTTCCCGCAAAATATCATCCAGTGTACATAGCACTTCATGTCTGGCGATCGCCTTTGCCGCAGACGGCGAATTTTGTCCATGTGTCCCGATCATATACGGCGGATTTGTGGTGATCACATCAAACGAAGATGCTCCAAATATCGCAGATGCCTCCTTGATATCTCCGGTCACGATCTCGATCTTATCCTCAAGCTGGTTATAGCACACGCTCCGGCGTGCCATATCCGCACTTTCTTCCTGGATCTCAAGCGCCTTAAAATCTTCTGCTTCTGTTTTGGCTTCCATCAGGATCGGGATAATTCCCGTACCGGTACCAAGATCGAGCACGCGCTCCCCTTTTTTTGCCTTTGCAAACCCGGAAAGCAAAACGGCATCCATCCCAAAACAGAACCTTTTCGGATCCTGAATGATAAAATAGCCGTTGCGATGCAGTTCATCAAGTCTCTCCTGTTCATAAACCAGATTATTTGGCATCGTCAATTTTGGATTTTCCTCCCTTATCTTCTAATGCGGAAAGTTCCTTTAATTCCTGCGCAGTCAGCTTTACATGATCTCTTCTGCGTTTTGACTTGAATTTCAGCTGATCCACAGAGTAATCACGGATTTCCTTTTCGTCATCCACTTCCACGAGTACTTTGACCATCTGGCGCAGTACACTGACGGAAGATACCTCTCCCTTTAAGCCATCATCCGTGGTCACATAATCCCCCACATTTGGCAGACGGCTGTTTAAATATTCATAAGTTTCTTCTTCATTTTTCAGACAGCACATCAGGCGTCCACAGACACCGGAAATCTTTGTCGGATTTAAGGACAGATTCTGCTCTTTTGCCATCTTGATGGATACCGGGACAAACTCGGAAAGATAGGAATGACAGCAAAGTTCTCTTCCACAGATTCCAATCCCACCCATGATCTTTGTCTCATCACGGACACCGATCTGGCGCAGCTCGATTCTGGTACGGAAAACCGCTGCAAGATCTTTTACCAGCTCGCGGAAATCGATACGTCCGTCCGCCGTAAAATAAAAGAGCAGCTTATTATTGTCAAACGTGTACTCCGCCTCCACCAGCTTCATATCAAGCTTATGTTTTGCTATCTTTTCCAGGCAGATCTTAAATGCCTCTTTTTCTTTTTCACGGTTCTTTAATGCTGTCTTTTCATCTGCCTCCGTTGCAATACGGATGACCGGTTTTAACGGCTGGATCACGCTGTCATCATTCACTTCCCTTGTCGGTATCATGACTGTTCCCAGCTCCACACCACGCGCAGTTTCCACAATTACGTGCATTCCTGCAGTCAGATCCAGATTTCCCGGTCCGAAATAATAAATTTTACCGGCATTCCGGAAACGGACTCCTACTATTTTTATCATGTTAATTCTCCTTTATGGTCAGCAGAAGCAGCTCGATCACCAGATCAAAATTTACATTTGCGTTTAAACGCACCTGTGCTTTTGACAGTGCCTGTAAAATTTCTTCGATTCCATTGTAAGAACTCTGCTCTGCCTGTCTTTTTATGTCATAGACCTCATCCTTGAAAATAAGGCCGTTTACATCCTTTGTTGCTTTATAATAAAGTACATCACGATACCAGATCATCATAAGATCAAAGTAATCGTTGATCTGAAGCTTATATTCACTGATCTGCTTTACCGCCTCTGTCATCTCATAGAGGTCAATGTCGTGCAGACGCTTGATGAGCTGAAGCGCAGATGCCTTTAATTCATTAAAATCATCCGATGCTGCAAGCTGGATCGCTTTTCCGACATTTCCCTGTGCAAATGCCACGCAGACATCTGCCTGGTAATCCGGAATCTGGTAATGTGCCATCAGAAATTTTTTGATCTTCTCATCCGGCACCGCCTTTAAATTCAGCGTCACACAGCGGGATAAGATCGTCGGAAGAAAACTCTCCGCATTGGTGGTCAAAAGCAGGATCACCGCATATGCAGGCGGCTCCTCGATTGTCTTTAGCAGTGCGTTCTGCGCCTGCTGGTTCATTTTTTCCGCTTCATCCACAATATAAATCTTATGTTTGCTGCTGTATGGCTTAATGACAATGTCATTGTTTAACTGTGTACGGATATCGTCTACCGAAATCGTATTCGGCTTCTCATGGCTGACATAGATGATATCCGGCTGGTTTTTGCCCGCCGCCTGTTTACAGGAATGACACTCCATACATGGCTCCGCTGTAAATTTATTTTCTATTCTTTCAGATTCTGTCTCACCTGCAAGTTCCTCTAACTTTTTATTTACTGCCTCACACTGCAGCGTCTGTGCAAATGCTTCTGCGATCATCATTTTTCCGGATTTGTCCGGTCCGTTTAATATATAAGCATGTGAAACTTTATCCATGGTAATCGCATTCTGCAGATGTTCTATGATCTGCTCATGTCCAACGATGTCCTTAAATGCTGGCATATAAATCCTCATTTCTGCACATATTTTTCATGTTTTCTTTTCTGCTACCAGATTTCCCGCCATGTGCGTGCGCCGTTTATCCAATCCACATCCAAAAAAGATCAGGTGAGGATATCTAATATCAATCCCCTTATCTCTCCGATCTTACTTAAAATCGCGATGTGGTCTTTCTCATCCTTTACCAGCTCCTGCGCCAGTTCATCCAGATTCGAATCGATCAGCTTGATCAGACCGTACACTCTGTGGCGTCCTCTCCGGTCAAGAAAATTCTCCCTGGAAAACTTGTGGGACCGGAATACCACTTCATTCATAAATTCGCGGATCAGACCGCGGTATTTTTTCATATCACGGATATCCATATGCTGCGCAATACGGTTGCCCTGCGCTGTAATGTCAGAAAGAAGCATGTCCACTTTTGCCTGCAGATCCGCATCCGTGATCGCACTCGCAAGCGTAAACTTAAAGGAACCATCTCCCTGTACATTCTGATTGGTATCCGGTACCTGTGTAACCTCTGTTACATGATTTAATTTGTTAATATCCAAGGCTGACACCTTCTTCCTGTAAAAAAGTAACTATTCCTGCTCTTCGATATACGCAGCGATCGCATTCTCCGTCTCTTCTAACGACTCATTGCAAAATCTTTTTGTGATTCCTGCTTCTTTTAATTTTTCCTCGGAAAAATCTTTTTCATCCGCAAGAAACCGCCGGCATAATTCCTCATATTTCGGATTTTCCTGCCTCCGCTCTCTCTCAAGCGCACGCTGTAAGCGCATACCATCCTCTACTTCTATATATATCGGAACAACGCTCTCCGTTCCGAAGTATTCCCGTATCTTAAGATAGGACTCTAACGTTCCGATCAGAAGATAACTCTGATGGTCTAAATCAACCTGATGGTCTGCCACCGTAAAGTACTTCCAGATGCCGTGGATCGTATGATACGCACGCAATTCGATAATTTTCCCCTCTGCTTCAAGCTTTTCCACTGTATCTTCATCACAGAAATAATATGATACACCGTTTTCTTCCCCGGCACGCATCGGTCTTGTCGTGTACGGAACCACAGTCTTTAACCTGAGTTTCTCATCTTTCATCAGCATCCCGTACAAAGTATCTTTACCGGATGAGCTTTTTCCCATCATGTAATATATTTTTCCCATTTGTCCTGCCTTATCAGTATAATATAGTCTTTAAAAATATACAATCTTTATCCGCTCCGCAAAAAGATCCGTGCTCCCCTGTAAATTCAATTTCAAACTGATACAGGTGCGAAGTCTTTCAATAAATTCTGCGGTGATGGCCTCCCCTGGAACGATCAAAGGGATTCCCGGCGGATACAGAAAGATAAAATCTGCTGAAACCCTGCCTGCTGCTTCGTCAAAAGATACCTCTGCGGTTTCTTTTTCCTCCGCTTCATAGATCTGCATCTGCTGTGGATTAGGACGGTAAACTTCTTGGATGAAAGAACCTCTGTGAACCTGTTGTTCATACATGTTTTCCATCGAACCATCCGTCTCATTTCCGTATCTTACCTTTTTTTCATTCATGACCTGCTGCTTTTTTGCAGTATCTGCCCCACACAGTTCCCTGTCAATCTCATGCAGTGCAGCCGACAATCTCTGATATCCTTCTTCCTGATCCATAATACTTGTCATTGCAAGCGCATAATCTCCGGATGCCATTTCAAGCTGAAGATGATATTTTAAAAGTAATTCCTGATACAGCCACTCACCGCTTTTGCTGCTGTCACGGACAAATATAACAATTTTAGAATCATCCCAGGCAAATGCCTCTTCTTTGGATAAATCCTTCCCTGTCATCACATGCAGTCTTTTCAAATCTTCACAGTTTTTATAAAATTTATTTAATTCGTGTCTGTAATTGTCAAATAATTCCGCTCCATGTTCCTTTACGGTACGGATACATACTTCCATTCCCGCCATAAGAATATACGAAGGAGAACTTGTTTCATAAATTCCAAGATATTTTTCTATGCGTGATTTTGAAATCAGATCTGAATTTAAATGAAGCAGTGCCGTCTGTGTAAAAGATGGAAGTGTCTTATGCAGGCTCTCGATCACGGCGTCTGCTCCGAGCCTTACCGCATTTTGCGGAAATTCCCCTCCAAATCCAAGATGTGCTCCATGTGCTGAATCCACGATCAGCGGAATCCCGTGCACATGCGCGACTTTGGCGATTCCTTCAATATCAGAGATAACCCCCTCATACGTCGGTGATGTGATCACGACTGCCGAGGTCTCCGGATCTTTTTTTAGTGCATCCTCCACCTGCCGTGGTGTGATCTGTCCCTGAATCCCACATTCTGTCACCGTCGGATAAAGATATTCTGCAGTCAGTTCCGATAAAAACAGGGCATGATATACCGCTTTATGGCTATTTCTGGCTACCAGAATCCTGCCCCGTTTTTTCACTGCTGCACAGATTGATGCAAGAATCCCGCAGGTGCTGCCATTGACAAGATAATAACAATGTGCAGAACCGTAGAGATCAGCCGCACGCTGCTGTGCCTCTTTTAAAATTCCCTCTGCGTGGTGCAGGTTGTCAAACCCATCGATCTCCGTAATATCTATCCCGTATACTTCCGGAAAAGGCAGCGGATTTCTTTTATGTCCCGGCATATGAAACGGATAGACATCACTCTTCCCATATGTCTCTAATGCCTGATCTAAATACCTCATCTGCTACCGCCTTTCTGCTTACACATTTATTTTAACACTTTACATACCAGCCTGACTACTTTAAAATAAGAACATCTTTGGAAAAGAATGGAGTAATAGATCTGTTATGAATTACGCACTTGTGATCCTTTGCGGTGGAAACAGTGTCCGCATGGGAACGGATAAAGCACTTTTACCTTTTGGTGACTGCTGCCTCTTAGAATATCTTGTACACAAATTTAAACCATATTTTTCAACCATATATCTCTCCGTAAAATATATTGGAGATTATGCGCATCTGAATCTCCCGGTCACGGAGATTGCGGATATCTACGGCAATGCCGGACCGATGTCCGGCGTTTTTTCCGGTCTGTCCATGATCAATGAGGATGCCGCTTTCTTTATGTCCGTGGATACCCCTTTTATGGAACCGGAAACCGGAATTGCACTTTTAGATGCGATCGGCGATGCAGATATCTGCATGGTTCGCGGAAAAGCAGGCTACTTAGATCCTGCTACCGCCGCCTATTCAAAAAACTGTATTCCAACGATCGGGAAAAGCCTCATTCTCCGTCAGTTTACCTTTGATGCGCTTCGCGAAAAATGCAAAACAGTCTGCGTGACGGAAAAAGCACTTGCCGCCTGCACAGACATTCCGGTAGACCGACAGTTTTTCAACTTAGATACCAGACAGGATTATTATCAGGCACTGAAAATTTATCTTCAGTTATAACACCGAAATCTGTCTGCGACCGCTTTACCCAAGGAAACGCGCCAGTTCCGGCATCCAGTCTCCAAAAAATACTTCGTCCCTGCAGACAGCCTCCCACATATCTCCGAGGAAATGATGAAAACACTCCATCTCCTCCTCCCATTTTAAAGTTTCCGTCCCGGCGATTGCACTGTGCCTGCAAAACTTTTCCCAGCGCTTTTTCATATAAGGATAATCCCGGTAGGAAAAAATCTGCTCCGCGCGCTCCATATCAGGGATCATTTCTTCGGTTTTGCACATATCTTCTAGCAGCTCACATACATGTCTTCCATTTAAGGTTTCGTTTCGCAATATAAAAAATACTTCCCTGTATATTTCCATATCCGGGATCAGTTCCATATCCCGCAGAATCACAAAAATCTGTTTTGCCAGCACCAGTTCCGCCGGAAATTCCTTCCATTCGATCTGCACTGTCTCATCCATCAAAAATGGAATCTGTCTTTCGACCAGTCCCCAGATTTTTCCCAGATGCATAAAATGAATACCGACAGTCACCGGAACCTTCATCTCCTCAAACTGCCCCTGCAGTTCCAGACATGTCCCCGCCTGCTGCGAGGATATCGTTCCTTTCCATCTTACGGGACTTTGTTCTTTCTTTTGCAGGTACAGCTGCAACAGCTTTTCCGGAATACGCTCATCCGGCTCACAGAAAAAGTCCAGCTTCAGTATATTTTTCTTGCGGTACTGTTCTAATCCCAACACGGTTCCATTCCGTAATAAAAACCGATTTTTAAATTCAGAAGCGGAAAATCTGAGCATAAATTCTTCCAAAACAAATCCGGCAAGCAGATTTGAAAATGGTATCTTCCATTCTTCACTTTTTTCCTGTAAATCCGCTATTTTATATTTTTTATCCTCCATTTAAAGCCATACCCCTATCATCGATTGTACTTTTTTCACCACACGGCGTTCTCTGGCGTATTTCATCAGATTTGCTATATTCTTTTTTTCATCTTTTATATACGAAAGAACACCTTCCTGAAAAACTGCCCGTTCCATCTTATCTTCATATTTCAGACACTCACAGATCAGCCTGTCTTTATCAAAAATCTGCATCTTTGCATTTCCAAAGTCGATCCTGTCCACACCAGACTGTAACGTCTCCGGCTCCGCATAAAACGGTGTGACCTGCGGAAACTCCAGCTTAAATCTGGATTTCGACGTATTTTTATCCACTGCGATCTGATATCCGTATGGTTTTCTTTTGATATAGCCATACGCATACAATGCACACTCCATCGTAAGCACCGCATCCGGAAATAATTTTACAATCAGTTCATCCTCCGAATAATCCCCGATGCGAATGGTATAATATCCACTTTTGATCCGGATCAGGTCCCCTTTTTCCACAAAATCGAGAATTCTCCGGTAATCAATGTGCAATTCTTCCAACTGATTTTTCTTTACGATCCCACCGTGTGCCACAATAAACTCCTTGACTTTCTGCAAGATCAGTTCTCTTTTTTCATTGACTGCATATGATTCTGACATAATAACCCCATTTCTGCGTTCCCTGCGCATAATGCGAACCCCAATTCCCAATAGTTACTAGTGTTGTGTCTATATTTCCCGCTCAAAACTTTCACTTGTGGTACTAAATTTAATATAATCAAAACTATATTCTCTGTCAATCATATGTAATTTTCCTATGTACAATAGAACACACTCTCCACGGATATTCTATTGTCAGGAATTAAAAAAATCGCCTGCAACTTTTATGTTCCAGACGATTTTCTTTTAAATTTTTATTATCTGCGTCTTCTACGTCTTTTATTGCGTTTCTTTTCACGCTTAAATAATCTTTTATGTCCTTTTCGCACTTCAAAATTATGTTTTATGATATAAAAGTTATCTGCAACTTTCTTTATAATAATCCCAAGAACAAGTAAGACAAGAACTACAACCACCACGGTTATAATCGTACTCATCCTGATCTGTATTTTTGAAACATGCTCTGTTTCTTCCGTCTGTGCCTCTTCGCTTACGTCTGTCTGATTGCTGAATTTATATTCCGGTACCTGCACGTTTGTTTTTACAATATCTGCCTTTCCAACCTCGTGCCCCGCATAAGTATACTCAATTGTTCCAACCGTATCATTCGTCACATCGTCATAGACAATTTTTGACGTCGCATCGGAAAACTCCGCTGTCTTTGGAAGTACGATACCTGCATCTTTGTCAATATCCACAAACGGTTCATTTGTATTGAGTGTGCCTGCATTTTTTTGTTCCGCCGACGTATAATTTGTCTCGTTTTCCGCAATATTAAAAAGCTGGAAATTGTCAAAACAGTAATCAAACAGATTTCTGCTGTCAAGCCATTGATTTGGTGACTGCGTATTCATGACTACGCAGATCAGTGTCATTCCATCACGTTCTGCATAAGTTACCAGCGTACTGTTTGCCGCATTGGTATACCCCGTCTTTCCACCGGTACAGCCATCATACACATACTTGTTGGTCTGGAATGGATAAAGCATCTCGTTATGATTCTGCAGATCTGTCTGCTCTGCGTGTTTGTTCGTCGGCGGGATCGTATAACGTGCGGTTCCCACAATAATCCGAAATGTCTCATTCTGATATGCTGCCATTGCGATCAATGCCATATCATAGCAGCAGGTATAATGGTTTTCATCATGCAGACCATGTGGATTGGCAAAATGTGTATTCTGACAGCCAAGTTCTTTGGCTTTTTCATTCATCATCGCAACAAAATTTTCAATGGTGCCCCCTACATGCTCTGCAACCGCATATGCACACTCATTTGCCGACGCAAGCATAACCGCATAGAGACACTGTTCCATCGTCATCTGTTCGCCATAGTCCCTTGCAATACCGGATCCTTCCGTATTATCGATCGCGGCATCTGAAAAAGTCACAATATCATTCAAGTCTGAATTTTCCAGTGCGATCAGCGTTGTCATGATCTTTGTGATACTTGCCGGATAATGCGCCTCTAAACTATCACGATCATAAAGGACTGTCCCTGTAGAAGCCTCCATCACGATCACATTCGGGGATACGACCTCAGGACCTTCCGGCCAGTATTCTGCCGCATAGACCGGGATACGCATACTTCCGGTCAGCAGTATCATTCCAAGCAGTAAACATAAGAAGCAGGTTATTTTATGATTTCTATCTATTTTATATCTCATTTTTTAATAAGTAATCTCCTGATTTATAAGTACATCTTTGCTAGTATCAGTATAAACTTTGAAAAAAATACATGCAACCTTTATGCACAAATTTTCTTTTAAGGTTTTCTTAAAATAATGCTACTTTTTTTCATTGTTTTATTGTAAAATACCTCTGTGTGCTTTTTGCACACTTTTCTGTATGAAAATAATTTTTTCGGACAACGATTTTCTGTACACTTTACAACGAAAGGCAGGATTATAACTTATATGCGATTAAGAAATATTCCAGGTGCTGATGAAGCAATTTTAAACAGTGAATACTGCATCAAGGAACCAGAGTCAAAAAAAGGGAACTGGCAGTCAGTTTTTTCTTCCACCCAGCCTCTCCATATTGAAATTGGAATGGGAAAAGGCCGTTTTATCATGGATATGGCTGCGGCGCACCCGGACATCAATTACCTCGGTATCGAACGCTATTCGAGTGTACTTTTACGTGCGCTTCAGAAAATGGAAGAAACTCCTATGCCAAACTTAAGATTCATCTGCATGGACGCCGCTGATGTCACAGAGGTTTTTGCCAAAGATGAAGTTTCCCGCATTTATCTGAACTTTTCAGATCCCTGGCCGAAAGACCGTCATGCAAAACGCCGTCTTACCTCCCGTCAGTTTTTTGCGCGTTACGATGCCATTTTAAAACCGGATGGCAGACTGGAGTTTAAGACCGATAATCAGGATCTTTTTACCTTTTCCTTAGAAGAAATCCCGGAAGCCGGATGGCATTTAGATGCCTCCACCCGAGATCTCCATCATGATTCTGTTTTAAATGAAGGAAATATTATGACAGAGTACGAAGAAAAATTCTCCTCAAAAGGAAATCCGATCTGTAAACTCATTGCCTCCCGCTAATTGCATGTTGTATACAATTTATTGACAAAAAAACAGAGTCGTCGTAATTTTGATCTTGTTTTCAAAATTATGGCGGCTCTGTTTCTTATGGGTAATTTTATATTGGAGATCACACAGTAAAGATTGAACAAAAAAAAGCACCAACCCCATAGCCATCTGCTATAAAATCGGTACTTCGTAATGCGCCACCAGGGGTTCGAACCCTGGACACCCTGATTAAGAGTCAGGTGCTCTGCCAGCTGAGCTAGTGGCGCATGTCTTTCAGCGACGAATGTTATTATATAATACTTTTTTTAGAAATGCAACTATTTTTTTATAAATTATTTCGTATTTTGTCGAGTACTGTTTTTATATTTTTAATTTTATATTTTTCAAGGGGACAGTCCTTGCGAACCGTCCCTCCTCATTAATCAATAATTCCAAATTCTTTGTAAAATTTCTTTCTGGCTTCTTTATCAACAGAAGCCTTTTTTACATCTTCTATTCTATTATTTTGCAATAAAAGATTTATAAGTTTTCCTAGTCTTGCCTCACCCATATTTACAAGATGTTCTGCTACTGTATCCATAGTATTGTACTCTCCTTTCTCCTTCTCTGCCAGAATTTCTTCATAACGCTCATCCCCCGTCATAGCAGATAATAATTTTAATACTTCATCCACATGTTTAATTTCTGTTTTGTCATCTGAAACATAATCTTTATTCTTTCTCTTGTGTACAAAGAAATTGGCTACAATTTTAAAATCGCTTTTAAATCTTGCAATCTCTTCTTCCGTCAACCATGCAATATTAAAAACTGTGATTTTATAGTCATTAACATACTCTCCCAAACCCTCCGGAATGTATATCACATCCTTTAAATGCGTTGGTTTATCCCACATCTTATCTGTACCAAAATATAAAACAATTGTCAATACTGCAACTGGTCTTTTTCTTTTCTTCTGCAATTGACTGCGATAAGTGGCACCATCATAACCTAATATACGAAGCGGCATATATTTCTCCGGTAAAGTTTGATTTTCCATGCCATATATGGCAAATTCAATATCACGCTCTTTCCAGAGTTTGACGATATCCCTTTCCTGTTCATGCAGTTTATTTTTCCTGCCTTTATACACAGATCTTGTACTTATATTTTCTAAGGACTCTGGTGTTACCTTCTGTTCTCCTTTAAATACCAGACCATTTATGATGTCTGCAAATACATCATTATAATCTGCAAGTATTTTTTCTGTTGTATCTTTCTCGCCCAAACCTTCCTCTCTTTCTTTGCGAAGTTTCCGGAAAGCCCTCAATATCTGTATCTAACAATTTTTTAGGATTTCATGCCGATCTGGCAGAAATAACTCGTACTATAACACTTATTTGAAAAAAAGATTTTGCTATCTGCAATATTGAATGTAACTGATGTATACACAATTGTCAAGAAATCCTTTTCTAATATTTCCTATTTCACTATTTTATGGTATTTTATAACTATGTGTGCCCGGCTTGATTTTATATCAAAATAAATACGGCACCATTTTATAAGGAGGTTTCACATGCGTGTTGAAGAACGATTATTAAAATATGTCTCTTACTGGACAACTTCTGACGAGGAATGCCGACAGATTCCATCTTCGGAAAGACAGTTTGAGTTAGGAAAAGTGTTAGAACAGGAATTGCGCGATCTCGGTTTAGAGAAGGTCACTTTAACCGATCACTGCTATGTTTACGGACTGCTGCCGGCAACGAAAGGATATGCTGACAAGCCTGCTGTCGGTTTTATTTCCCATATGGACACTGCTCCTGATTTTTCTGGAAAAGATGTCAAACCACAGATCATTCCGGATTATGACGGCAATGATGTTCTTTTAAAAGGAAGCGGCGCTTATCTGAAAGTATCCGATTTTCCTACACTTAAAACATTAAAAGGACGCACACTGATCACTACAGATGGAACAACCCTGCTCGGCGCCGACGATAAAGCCGGGGTTTCCGAGATCATGACGGCAGTGGAACAGATCATCACAGAAAAAATACCTCACGGCGACATCTGGATCGGCTTCACACCGGACGAGGAAGTCGGAAGCGGTGCTGATTTATTTGACCTTGACTATTTTAAAGCCAGATTTGCCTACACCGTTGACGGCGACTACGAGGGCGAAGTTGCCTATGAAAACTTCAATGCCGCAAGTGCTTCTTTTGAGATCAATGGCGTCAATGTCCACCCTGGAGAGGCAAAAGATATTATGATCAACGCTGCCCTTGTCGGCTGTGAGATTGCATCTCTTCTCCCTGAAAATGAGACTCCTACCCACACCGAAGGCAGAGAGGGATTTTATCATCTGACTGATTTTAGCGGAGACATCGCCCACGCCAAAGTGAATTATATCGTGCGCGACCATGACAAAGCCACTTTTGAAAAACGTCTTGATACCCTGCGTGGCATTGAGCAAAAAATGAATGGAAAATATCACGCAGACACTGTAAAATTGAACATTCAGCATTCCTATAGTAATATGCTGGAAGTCATTGAAAAGAATGAATATGTCGTTGCAATTGCAAAAAAAGCAATCAAAAACGTTGGTCTGGAACCAGTCTCCCGCCCAGTCCGCGGTGGTACAGACGGCGCCAGATTAAGTTTTATGGGACTTCCTTGTCCGAACCTCGGAACCGGCGGCTATGGTTTCCACGGACCGTTTGAACATATCAGTGTAGAAGGTATGGATACCGCTGTTTCGGTTATCAAAGAAATCGTAAAAATCACTGCCGAATAATGATCCGGAACGTTTTTCCTGTTACACCAAAAATCTGCCATACAAAAATTGCATTTGTATGACAGATTTTTTATTGTCTTAAATATTATTTTTTACTTTACACCGAAGTCTTTCTTCTATTATAAGTTTGCAATCAACGCTGCGATCTCATCCGGTGTCATAACCTTATTCGGATCTGACAGATCAGGCATTGCCGGCTTATCATCTACAACTGTTTCATCTTCCAATGGAATCTTCTCGACCGGAACATTATCATCCGAATCCGTCAAAGTATCTACCATAATATCATCATACTTGGATAAATCTTCCTCCGGAGAAGAAACTTCTTCTTTACCTATTGATGTTTCCTCCATATCAGATGGAACTTCCTCAATCGGTGTCTCCTCCATCACGGACGGTTCTTCTTCGATCGGTGTCTCCTCCATCACGGACGGTTCTTCTTCAATCGGTGTCTCCTCCATCACGGACGGTTCTTCTTCGATCGGTGTTTCCTCCATATCAGATGGAACTTCTTCGATTGGTGTCTCTTCCATCACAGTTGCTTCTCCAGCAGCCGATGGGATCTCCTCAACTGCGGCTTCCTGAACCTGTGGTTCTTCTTTTTCAATTTTATTCTCTTCTGCTAAGATACGTTCCTCGGTAAAAAAGTTCTGTTTTGCAGACTCTGCTGCTATCTTTGCATCAGCTCCGATCGTATTCAATGTATTCTGCAAAACTTCCAGCTGCTGTAATATTTTATTCTGATTGTCTAAAATATTCTGTGCATATGCGCTGTCATTTTTATTAGTTTCCGATGACGGCTGCGGAACATTATCTGATAAAACAGCCTCTAACATCGAAATCTTTTCCATGATGCGGTCATTGGAATTCATCAGTGCATCTGCATTCTCTTTACTTCTTCCAATGGAAACCTTTGCTACTGCTTTCTGTGCGTGGATAATATCCTCCACATTTGTTTTCCGGGACTGGTTTCCTTTTTCAATGAGTTCATACAGATCATCAAATGTTTTCCTCAATAAAAGATAAGACGCTTTTTCTGATTTAAAAATACTATCATACTGTTCTTCTTTGCGATTCTTTTCTGCCATCAGATAAATTGAAATGGAATCTACCAAAAAATAGATTGCAACCAGAAACAATGCTGTAATGATCGCCAGAATAATAAATTTCTGAGGCATATTGATCATTGCATATAAATCTGCAACCAGTAAAACTACCGCAATTAACAATGTAATATTTATGCGGAACCTGACATTTTTTTCGCTGTTCTTATCCATAAGAGCTACCTCCCACTATTGCGTCCTCCGTGACGCTCTCTGTGGCTATTTTACCATAACTTACACGAGATAGCTATATGCGAAAACAACAATCTTCAACAGAATACGACCGAAATTTCTTTTTATAATAAAATAAGCTGTCCGATCAGCTCTGCTCCTTTATAAAGATCATCGACCGTTGTGTATTCCCGTGTCGAATGTGCGTTATACATTCCATTCGATAAAACAAGCCCTTCGATTCCGTTTTTTGCAAAACTGTTGTTATCACTTCCACCGAACGTACCTGTAAGTCCACCGGAAAATCCTAAGATTTCACAGGCTTTTTGAAAATCGGTCACTGACTTGCTCTCAAGTGTTGTCTCATAGGCGGTCAGCACACAGCAGTCCGGCACAATGTTTGTCGCTGTTCCACCCTGAATCGTTCCGATATTAAACGTCGTCTCTTCAGACAGATCAAGCACATACGCCTGTTTTGCGGTTACTTTCGAATAGTCAAAAACATCCGAACCTTTGACATATAATTCCTCACCAATTGTAAACAGAATTTCAATTTTTTTATGAGGTTTTCCACTGTCAAGAACAAGTTGTACACAATAGAGGATTTCCAGAATACCACTGATGTCATCTGCACCAAGCACAGTATCCCCTGCAGAATGTATTGTTCCGTCTTTTTCCAAAACAGATTTTTTGCCGCTCCAAGGTTCTACAACATCCATATGTGCGCAAAAAATAACCGGATCTCCTTCTAATTCTCCATCTAAGACAGCAAAAATATTTCCGGTGTCGCCACCATAATAAGCTCCGGGTCTAAGGCTGAAGTCGGCTCGTGGAGCAGGAGTAATTCCGGCTTTAGGGCAAGTGCTCTGGCAATTGCGACACGCTGCTGCTGTCCTCCGGACAAATGTTTTGGATAATGATTTTCCCATGATGCCATTCCAACACGCTCTAATTCTTTTAAAGCAATTGCTTTGCTCTTTTTCTGAACAACCATAAGACCTTCCCTAACATTTTCCAACGCTGTCTTTTTCTCAAACAGATAAAATCTCTGGAACACCATGCCCGTAATCTTACGGAATTCCAGGCTGTCTTTGTGTTTTTTGGAAAGATCGACCGTTTTTCCACCAAAAACTGCCTCCCCCTCCTCCGGGATCTCCAACTGGTTGATGCATCTTAATAAGGTTGATTTTCCTGTACCGGAAGGGCTGATAATTCCGACAACATCGCCTTTTTCAATTTTTAAATTAATATGGTCTAATACTTTATTCTCATGAAAACTTTTGGAAAGGTTTTTGATCTCTAACATTTTTATACCTTTCTGTTATACACTTTCATACGTTAATTCCAAAGAGTATACACATAAAGAAAGAAGCAGGTCGCTGTCATATGGTTATCACAACTGCCTGCTTCTTCTTTTCTCCAAAACGCTCAGGTGTATAAATCATATGAAAATAAAACCGTATTCATCCATACAGCACATACAACAGCAACACATCTGGTTTTTGTTCATTACGATTGTATTTGTCTTCATATGATTTTCCCCTTTCTTATTTCCTACTTATTTGATATGTTATGTAGGAATTACTTTATATGGGGAATTATAATCATCTGATATTATTTTGTCAATTGTTTTTGTTATAGAAGATTCCTTGGGTTTGTTATAGGTTTTGATTATAGCTGATTTTTTTTAGAACAACTCCGGGTGATTTTCCAGCGCATCTTCTTCCGTAATCTCGCGGATCACGCGGCATGGAACACCAACTGCAAGTGAATTTGCCGGAATATCTCTGGTAACGACGCTTCCAGCACCGATCACACAGCCCTCGCCGATCGTAACACCACCACAGATTGTAACATTTCCTGCGATCCAGCAGTTATCGCCAATGGTAATCGGTCTGGCGTATTCCTTATCGGTAAGTGTTCCATTCTGTTTCTGATATTGGTTGCGATCCTGCCAGCGGAGCGGATGCATCGGGGTAAGAAGTGACACATTTGGTCCCATAAATACATTTGCACCAATTGTAACCGGACAGCAATCCACACACGTAAAGTTAAAGTTCGCATACGAATTTGCACCGATAGATGTCAGACAGCCATAATCAAACTGTACTGGTCCCTGCAAGTAAAACGAATCACCTATGATTCCCATTTCTTTCAGAATCTCGGAACGTTTCTCGTCTGTTTCAAGAAGTTCATTATATTCTTTACTTAATCTATGGGCTTTTGTTCTTAATTTTACAAGTTCTTCATCGGAAGGATCGTAAATTTTTCCTGCCGTCATTTTCTCTTTTTCTGTCATTTTTCCTGCTCTCCTTTTGAAATCTCATGATAGACTGGTTTTTCCCTATGCCAGCTCTGCGCCTAATTTTTCCAGGTCTTCCATTGCACCCGCATTTTTTGATAATTCATCTTTTGCAGTTGCATAATAGGATTTCTGGAAAAGCATATCCCATGACAGGTAGTGAGCCATGCAGTCAAACTGTTTCTGAATCAGTTCATATTGTATACTGTCTACCGGTGATCCGCCTACGACAATAACACCAACCTTTTTCCCTTTTATCTGTAATCCTCTGCAATAACATTTGTCTATAACCAGCTTTAACTGTGCGGACATTCCCCACCAATACACTGGTGTTGTAAAAAGGATCATGTCTGCTGCCACAATTTTGTCAATTGTAGGATTGGTATCATCCTGATCTACGCAGCCTTTATTACATTGACAGACGCCACATCCTTTGCATGGGCTGATATCTAACTTGTCCGGCTGAATCACTTCGATCTCATTTTTTCCAGATGCACCTTTTATAAATGCATTAATTGCAGTTAATGTATTGCCTTTTCTTGCACTTCCGTTAATAATCACAATTTTCATTTATTGGTTCCTCTTTTCTTTCCTAAATTTATATCTGAAGTATACCATAAAAAGTATTAACATACGCATTATATGTTATGATGATAACGCTACATCGCAAAAAGCCCTGAAGCTGCAACTTCAGGGCTTTTGCTTATAAATTATTCCGTTTCCGGTTCATCCACAGATAGAAGATCACATTCAGCACAATTCCGAATATCGTTGCTTCCGGAGCCGCAAAACCGATCTTGGTGAGGCTCGCATCTGGCTGGATACTCATATAATATGCCAGCGGCAGACGCACAAGAAGCGTCTGGACGAGTCCCTGAACCATAACCCAGACCGTTTTATCATGTCCGTTGAAATAACCAACCATACTGAATAGAACGGCTGTCACGATCGTTTCCAACGCAAACCCTTTCAGATAATCATAACCATTCTGCACAACGGCTGCGTCTGTTGTGAAGATTCCGGTCAGAAGATCTCCCTTAAACATAACAAATGCAAATACAATGCAGCCGATCACAATTCCAACGCCCATGCCGGTAAACATTGCTTTTTTCGCTCTTTTTTCGTTTCCGGCACCCACGTTCTGCGATACAAAGGATGCCATGGACTGCATCAGAGAACTTGGAATCAGCATTGCGAAGTTAACGACCTTGCAGGCAACACCATATCCGGAGGAAGCTGCGAGTCCAAGCCGGTTGACAAATGCGCAGAGTGCAAGGAATGAGATCTGTGTCAAGAACTCCTGCATAGCAAGCGGCAGACCGACTTTTAATGCTCTTATACAATGTGTGTTGATCTTAAAATCCTGTCTGGTGATTTTAAATGGAAGTTCTCTTTTTACCAGTAAAAATAATGCAAAAACGACGCTGACCGCCTGTGCTGTTACAGTTGCGATTGCAGCTCCGGCTGCGTCTAAATGCAGTCCTGCCACTAAAATCAGGTCTCCTGCGATATTTACCACACATGCAACTGCAACGAATAATAATGGAGATTTGCTGTCACCTAAGCCTCTGAAAATAGCTGCGAGCAGATTGTACGCCACAATGAAAAAAATTCCGCCACCGCAGATACGCACATAAGACGATGTCAGTTCCACAGCCTCCTGTGGTGCCTGCATCAGCACTGCAATCGGCTGTGCAAACCCGATCATAACTACAAAAAGTACCGCAGAAACAATTGCAAAAATAATTGTTGCTCCACCGATCAAAGCTCCAATATACTGCGGTTTTTTCTCCCCGATATACCGTGCGATCAAAACAGTGATACCCATTGCAAACTGCGTAATAACAAAAGTGACTAAGTTTAACACCTGGCTTCCTGTTGATACGGCTGAAAGCCCCGATGTTGTTCCAAACCTTCCAACGACCAGAAGGTCAACTGCACCGTAAGCTGCCTGCAATACTAATGCGCCTAAGATTGGCAGCATAAATGGCAGCAGCTTTCCTAAAATACTTCCCTGTGTAAAATCTGATTTTGAACTATTCAATGTCAACTCTCCTTTCGCTCATGACTTTATAAAATTTTTCTATGGTCGAAATCATACAATCCGCTTCTTCTTCGGAAATATGATCCATATATTTCAAAAGCCGGCTGTAATAATTTTTATCGTACTTATCCGATAACTCCTCACCTTTTTCTGTAATGAAAACATATGTGATCCGACCGTCCTCCTCAGACGCATATTTCGTGAGATAGCCCTTTTTTTCCATTTCCTTGACCGTTCTTGTCACCCCCGGTCTTGGCAGCTTTAATGTGTCACTGATATCCGATACTTTTACTCTCTCTTTCTTCTCCTGTAACTTGTGGATCACATCCATGTACTGTATATACGCTGGTGTGACTCCTTCCGGCAGTTCCGGGAGCAGTTCCCTCGTCCTTTTTGCAAGATAGCAGGCATCCAACATTCTCTTTATTTTTTCTTCGTTCATACTATCGGTTCCTTTTTTACATTGTGCTATATAATTGCCTTTGTTAATTACCATTGGTAATTATATGGTTCTATAACGCTATTGTCAAGAAATAATTTAAACTCGCCCTATCATAATATTACAAAACAGGAATCAATCACCAATACAAAATCATGGTCATCAATCCCTGTCTTTTCACATCTTTATGCGGTTTTATTCATCTTTTCCGGAATCATGTGAAGCCTGTTTTCATCGCCAAGCGCAATGAGTATTCTCTGGCATTTTTCAAACTCAGAAGCAAGCTGCTCTATCTCTTTCGACTGCATTATTTAACCTCATGTCCTGTGTCTTTCCTTCATTAACTCTAAGATATCCATATATAATTCCTTTCTTTGTTCAAATGTTTAAACGCATTGTACCATAAAACAATCCAGAATTTTCAATGGGAAAGAAAATAGAGACGATTAAATTTTTTTATCGTCTAACATCCCCTTTTTTCTCAAAAAGAGCATGAATCCAACGCAGAGAATCAACTGCAAGGCTGACGACATCGGCGTTGCCAGCCCGATATGAAACAGCGATGTTTCCGGCTGGATGCTCATAATATAAGACACCGGAACTCTGACGCAAAATGCGCCAAGGATTCCCTGGATCATGACAAATCGTGTCTTACCGATACCATTGTAAAATCCGGTATAGCAGAAGAAAATAGCTGTAAACAGGCAGTCGATCGCATATGCCTTGAGATAATCTGCCGCTGCAAAAACCACTTCCCCATCCGAGGAGAAAATTCCTGCCAGCGCATCTCCATGGAAAAACGTGATCAAAAACATTACCACGCCAATGGAAAAAGAAACGGCAATGCCGTAATGCAAGGCTTTTCTGGCTCTTGTAATCTGACCTGCGCCATAGTTTTGTGCCACAAATGCCGACATGGACTGCATGAAAGCAGACGATATGAGCATGATAAATGCACACACTTTTTCTGCGACACCGACACCTGCCGAGGCAATGACTCCCATAGAATTTACGATTGCCAGAATGATCAAAAATGAAATGCTCACAAGCAGATCCTGCAATGCAATCGGCGCCCCAAAACCAACCATTTTCTTCAAATATACTTTATGAATCCGAATATTTTTATTTTTTACGGTAAAAGGCAGCTCTTTTTTACAGATCAGGAAAAACGAAACTACCACGCTCACAATCTGCGCAAACACTGTTGCAATCGCAGCGCCCTGTGTTCCCATGTGAAAGCCTGCACATAGGATCAGATCTCCCGCAATGTTAAAAACACATGCAATCGCGACTGTGATAAGCGGTGTCTTAGAATCGCCCAGTCCACGGAAAATGCAGCCGATCAGATTGTAGGCAACAATGACTAACATACCTCCGCCGCAAATTCTGATGTAATCAACGGTCTTTTGAAATGCTTCCTCAGGCGCGTTCATGATCTGACTGATTGAAGGCGCAAAAACAACCATAATGATCGACATGACCACTGCGATCGCCGCAAACATGACAATTGCTGTTCCTACGGTTCGTCCGCCTTCCTCTTTTTTTCCGCTTCCGATCTGCTGTCCCAGCAAAATTGTGGTTCCCATTGCGAAACTGCTGATCAGATTTGTTAATGTAGTCATGATCTGAGAACCTGTCGAAACCGCGGATACATCTGCGGATGAAGCAAATTTTCCCACTATGAGCAGGTCTACCGCGCCATACATCGCCTGCAGAAATAACGCCAGCAAGACAGGAAATGCAAATAAGATCAAAGGTTTTAAGATTTTTCCTTCTGTAAATGATGTGTTTGTTTCCATATATTCCTCCTGAAAATGATAGGTTGTGGCAGTAATTTCCTGTCACACAAAAAAAGCCGGATAAGAAAAGCAGATATTTCAATCTGCCATCTTATCCAGCTATTGTTTCTAAACGAACAAGTTGCCCTCCGATGAGCGATTCTGATTATACAATACACTTTTTTTCATGTCAATCGGTTTCATACAGTTCCGATGTTTTCAAATTTCCTCATACATCTCAAATCGCGCAGATACCTAAAAAACCTTGATTTTACTGGAAAATTTAATATCCTTGCAGGGCATTTTTTAATCTGCTGCCTTAGCTTGTTTCTTTTAAGAGTGCTTGAGATTAAAGTTTTTAAAAATCAGATTAATTCTTATGATCTGATTGATTTCATACGGGACTTCCGGGTTGTCAATAAAGGAGATGGCTCTTATATTAATATTTCTCGAAACCAGACAGTAAACGAAAAAGTCAAAAAAGCTACTGGCCTGACGAATCTTGATGCTTTGTTTCTCACTGAAAAAGAAATCAACAATCTTTTTCAGA